>Ga0256407_10000123_pt1 | contig 193700 bp, 182 predicted proteins | sample RumenRJG_04DNA_FD_193489 | JGI IMG/M metagenome (GOLD analysis project Ga0256407, IMG submission 193489) | Bovine rumen microbial communities from Lethbridge, Alberta, Canada - RJG_04 | ecosystem: Host-associated > Mammals > Digestive system > Stomach > Rumen | place: Canada: Alberta...
AAGATGAGATATCCCTCGATGATAAGACCCCTTGAAGACGACAAGGTAGATAGGGCATAGGTGTAAGTACAGAGATGTACTCAGCTGAATGTCACTAATAGGTCGAAGGCTTTTTTGATGTCAGGATTGCGAAGCGATCGTGACGCGGCGACATCGACGAAGTCGATGTTGGTTGTTGGCAGGAGAATAGCGAGCCCCATTCGTCGAAGACGAATTCTCATGGGCGAGCGCTCTTGATGGATGTCCAGCTTCATTATCAGTATGTAGTGGTTAAGGTACTACACATTCCTCGATAGCTCAATGGTAGAGCATTCGGCTGTTAACCGAAGGGTTGTTGGTTCGAGCCCAACTCGGGGAGTTAGGGAATGGCTCCGTGGTCAAGCGGTTAAGACATCGCCCTTTCACGGCGGTAACACGGGTTCGATTCCCGTCGGAGTCACTAAGTTATTTGATAATTTGGTTCGTGGGTCGTCTAAGGACGCTCGCGCATGAGATTCGCCTAAGGGCGAAGGGCGCTCGCGGTGTAGCGAGAGCTCTGTCGTCTTCGACGACATCTCGCTACATATGGCGACATAGCCAAGTGGTAAGGCATGGGTCTGCAACACCCTGATCACCAGTTCAAATCTGGTTGTCGCCTCTCAAAGTCTGATGTTGTTGTTCTGCAATGATGTCGGACTTTATTTTTTCCTTTATAATCCACAACCACTGTTAAATAAGAATGAAAAGAAATGATTTTATCGACACATTAAGAGGACTGGCCATAATCAGTATGATTGCCTTTCATACATGCTGGATGCTTAATCATTTCGGACTTGCGATATCAAATGAGGCATTGTTCGGGACAGCGTTTCTTGTCTGGGAGAGAAGCATTTGTATCAGCTTTATCGCCATTTCCGGGTTCTCATTTTCATTTGGACGATCACACCTTCGATCCGGGCTTATCGTGTTTGGAGCAGGACTGATAATTATGCTTGTCACATGCCTGTTTTTGCCCGATATGAGAATCGTCTTCGGAATATTGACTTTTCTCGGATCAGCTATGCTTCTGATGATTTTTCCCGACAGGAAATTAAGTAAGATCAGTTCAAGGAATGTTAGTGTACTGTTGTTTTGTGTATCCTTATTCCTGTTTGTACTTTGTTACAACATAAATAAGGGCTATCTCGGGATTTATCCCAACATGGCTATTATATTACCAAAGAGTCTGTATAAAGGATATTTGGCGGCATATATCGGATTTATGGAGCCGGGATTTGCCTCGGTTGATTACTTTTCGATCCTCCCATGGATATTCATATATCTTTGCGGATATTTCCTTCATAAGATCGTAAAGGATACGAACGCATATGTCCAAACAGCAAAGCTTAGGATCCCGGGTATAAACGTACTCGGACGACATTCGCTTGCGATATACCTGATACATCCGATTATTCTTTATGTAGGCTTGTATTTAACGGTTTCTTTGGGGTTGATATAATGTGACAGCCTACAAGAGCCGTAATATAAGGAAAAATCGTGTTATGTAAAGTGCAAAATGCCTAAAATCAACGATTTACGCCCCTTTTTGGCAAAAAAATCTTGACTTTTAAGGGGTTAAAGATTATAACTTGTATAGACGCTAAATGAAACGTCAGTACTCATGATATTAAGGAGGAGTTCAAAATGAACAAAACAGAGTTAGTAGCAGCAATGGCAGCAAACGCTGGATTATCAAAGAAGGACGCAGAGAAGGCTCTTAAGGCTTTTACAGATGCAGTTTCAAAAGAACTTAAGAAGGGTGGCAAGGTTCAGTTAGTTGGCTTTGGTACATTCGAAGTTTCTAAGAGAGCAGCAAGAACAGGAAGAAATCCTCAGACCGGTAAGGAAATGAAGATTGCAGCTTCTAAGGCTCCTAAGTTCAAAGCTGGTAAGGCTCTTAAGGATCTGGTTAACAAGAAATAATTAATCGATCGATATTAAGGAACTCCGAATCAACGGAGTTCCTTTTTTGATGTTTATACGACAAATCAGAAATCATAAACGAAAAGAGAACACATATGAGACTGGATAAGTTTTTAAAAGTATCAAGAATAATAAAAAGGCGCACCGTCGCAAACGATGCATGCGATGCAGAGAGAGTGACCATTAACGGGCGTCCGGCAAAAGCATCGGCTCAGGTGAAGGAAGGAGATATTCTCGAGATTTCATTCGGGAATAACCCTCTTAAGGTTGAAGTGCTTGAGGTTAAGGAAACCGTCAAGAAAGACGAAGCAAAAGAGATGTACAGGGTTCTGTAAATTTTATGTAACCCACCAATCCACAACATATTGTGTTTGACAAGGAACTACCTCTAATATATAATATATTATGTTAACAAAAGGGCTCTGTTAACGAACCAAGGGGAAAGACAATAAGGGGAGAGTGTTATGGCCAGAAGAGTAGCGTTTCGTAAGAAGCGCCAGAATCGGCTGGGAATGGCGCTTGTTACTTTTGTAGTACTGATGCTTATGGCGGTGATCCTGTTCAAGGGGCGGGAGCTGAAAGCCAAACAGGCGGAGTACCAGCAGAAAGAAGCGGCGTTACAAGCTCAGATCGAAGAAGAGCATGAGCGAACCCGTAAACTTACGGATTACGAGAAGTACACGAAGACCGATAAGTTTGTGGAGGAGATCGCAAAAGAAAAGCTGGGGTTACTTTACGAAAATGAGATACTGTTCAGATCGGATATCAATGAATAAGCACGGGGAAGAACATTGCCTGTGCTTTTTTCTTGAGATGAGGTACAATTACTGATATACCTGTATCCAATGAGGTGAATTGAAATGGAGACTGACAATATTTACGGGAAAGTTGTTGATTACATCAAAAAGAACAACCTTATCAATCCCGGAGATACGATAATCGAAGGCATATCGGGGGGTGCGGATTCGGTGTGTCTTTTTCTTATGCTCGAGGAGCTGAAAAAAGAAATGGACTTTAACACCGTAGCCGTTCACATACACCATGGAATACGAAAGAAAAGTGCCGACAAAGATCAGAAGTTTGTTGAAAAGCTCTGTGAGTCAAAGGGCGTCGAGTTAAAATCATTTCGGAAAGATATCCCTCTTATTTGTAAGATAACGAAAGAGTCAGAGGAAGAATGCGGCCGTAGGATCAGATACGAGGTGTTTGATGACGTATGCGGCATGTACGAGAATTCGAAAATTGCCGTTGCGCATCATATGAACGATCAGGCCGAAACCGTCATCTTCAGGATCATCAGAGGAAGCGGTATTAAAGGGCTCACGGGAATGGAAGCCAAAAGAGATAACATTATCCGCCCCCTTCTGTGCCTTAAGCGGGATGAGATAGAACAGTATCTTGATGATATCGGACAGAATTACAGAATAGATGAAACCAACGGCAAGCTTGAGTACAGCAGGAATTATATTCGTAAGAAAATCATACCGAAGTTTGAAAGTGTCCGCAAAAACGCAGTGGAGCACATCAATGCTCTTTCAGGTGAAGCATCGGAAATAAACGCATTCATGGAAAAGAAGGCGGCAGAACTGCTTGAAGAAGCTTCGAAGGAAGCGGATATCAAGTATGTAACGAAGGGTCTGTCTCAGAAATATAAAACTGACGTGTTATCATCCGCAGAGCCTATTCTTCTAAGGTTCGCCGTAAGGGTACTGATCACCGGATCCGGGGTGTCAATAAAAGACGTTACAAGAAGCCATATTGATTCGTTGTGCGAGATGATCACAAAACCGAAGAGCGGCGAGATACATCTTCCCAAAGGCGTTACAATCGTAAAGGAATCCGGTATTGTATATATCCGACCTGCGGAAGGGTACAGCACAGAGATACATGAGCTTGTAAACGACAACGGTTCAAATACTGAGCAAACAGAATTCTGTCATCCGATCAACGGAGCCGGCAGTTATATGCTTCCGAACGGAGGTGTTGTGACTTGCAGGATTCTCGATGAGTTTGACCGTAACGATATTCCCGAAGATATCTATACGAAATGGATGGATTATGCTAAAATGTCCGATGATCTTTGTCTGCGAACGCGCAGGGCAGGTGATTATCTGGTTATCAACAAAAAGGGTAATGAGGGTAATCTTAAGAATTACATGATCAATGAGAAAATCCCCAAAAGTGAAAGAGATCAGATTCCTTTGGTTGCCGCGGGATCCAAGATATACTGGGTAATAGGACACAGAATATCGGAAGATGTTAAGGTTACGAACTCTACCGAGCGAGTGATCGAGTTTTCATACAAACAAGAAAAAGAAGGAGCACAAAATGGCTGACAAGATATCCGTATTGTACAGTGAAGAAGAGATCAATGCACGTATTAAGGAAATGGGAGAGCAGATAAGCCGGGATTATGCAGGCAAATCGGTTCATCTCGTCGGAATATTAAAGGGCGCAACTTTTTTTGCCTGCGAACTGGCAAAGCGTATAACAGTGCCTGTAACCCTTGATTTTATGAGTGTATCCAGTTACGGAGATGCAACGGAATCTTCGGGGGTTGTTAAAATCAATAAGGATCTTGACGATCCTCTGGAAGGCAAGGATGTTCTTGTTGTTGAAGATATCGTTGACACGGGCAATACATTAAGCTATCTGCTCGATAACCTTCAAAAGCGCGGATCTGCGTCGGTAAGACTGTGCACGCTGCTTAACAAGCCTGAGAGAAGGCTGAAGGATGTCAACGTTGATTACACGGGCTTTATTATCCCGGATGAATTTGTTGTAGGATACGGACTTGACTATGCGCAGAAATACAGGAATCTGCCATATATTGGAATCGTAAAGGTTGATCCCGAATAATACAGAGAGGAAACGGACAGACAGTTGAGTAACGGAAAAGGAAGAGGTTTAGGTTTTTACGGAGTGGTGATCCTGATCTTTATCGGCCTTCTTATCATATGGTCGAAGATGCAGGAAGGAGCCAGACAGCCGCTTAACCATGAGATGTTTGAGTCTTACATCGAATCTGGCGATATAGCATCGGTTAAAATCATTCAGAATCAGGAGGTGCCCACCGGTGAAGTCATTCTGGTTCTTAAGTCAGGTGTACAGATGTATATGTACACTTCCGATGTAAACAAGATAGCGGCAGAACTTGACAGGAAGTTCCCTGCATATACACTTGACGATGTAAAGAGAGAAGGCTGGTTTACCGCATATGTTCTGCCTTCTCTTATAATTGTTGTTCTGATGATCGTGTTCTTTACATATATGAACGGATCGGCGGGCGGCGGTTCCAAGATGATGAACTTTGGAAAAAGTCACGCCAAGCTTTCGACCAACGACAACAAGATGAAATTTACAGATGTTGCCGGGCTTGATGAAGAGAAAGAAGATCTTGAAGAGATCGTGGACTTTCTTAAGAATCCGAAGAAGTATTCTGATGTTGGAGCAAGAATCCCCAAGGGAGTCATTCTTGTCGGACCTCCCGGAACAGGTAAGACACTTCTTGCAAAAGCGATTGCAGGCGAAGCCGGAGTTCCGTTCTTTTCGATTTCGGGATCAGATTTTGTTGAGATGTTTGTCGGCGTCGGAGCAAGCCGCGTCAGGGATCTGTTCGAAGAGGCAAAGAAAAATGCTCCGTGCATAGTGTTTATAGATGAGATAGATGCAGTTGCAAGACGACGCGGAACCGGTATGGGAGGCGGACATGACGAGAGGGAACAGACTCTCAACCAGCTCCTTGTTGAAATGGATGGTTTTGGGGTAAATGAAGGAATAATCGTTCTTGCGGCTACAAACCGTGTTGATATACTTGATCCCGCTATCATGCGTCCGGGACGATTCGACAGGAAAGTTGCCGTAGGTACTCCGGATATCAAGGGGCGTCGAGAGATACTTGATGTACACAGTAAGAACAAACCTCTTGCCGAAGATGTTGATCTTGACGAGGTGTCAAAATCAACCGCGGGCTTTACCGGAGCCGATCTTGAGAATCTTATGAACGAGGCGGCAATAAGAGCAGCCAAAACGGATCGTAAGTATATCAAGATGTCGGATATCAGGGAATCGTTCCTTAAGGTCGGAGTGGGTTCCGAAAAGAAGAGTAAGATCGTGTCCGATAAAGAAAAGCGAATCACAGCGTTCCATGAAAGCGGACATGCAATATTGCATTATATTCTGCCGGATATAGATCCGGTCAATACGGTATCCATTATCCCTACAGGACTTGGAGCCGGAGGATATACGATGTCGATGCCGGAAGAAGATGTAATGTTTGAGACCCGCGGAAGGATGCTCAATCAGATCGTCGCAATTCTCGGAGGAAGAGCGGCTGAATCGATCGTACTTGATGATATTACTACCGGAGCATCTTCCGATATCAAAACGGCAACACATATCGCCAAGAAGATGGTTACCCGTTACGGCATGAGCGAAAATATCGGCGCAGTATGCTATGACGATGAAGGCGATGAAGTGTTTATCGGCCGTGATCTTGCACATGCAAGAGCACACAGCGAGACAATGGCTTCAAAGATCGATGATGAAGTAAAATACATCATTGATACATGTTACGAAAGAGCTGTCAATCTGATTAATGAAAATCGTGACAAGCTTGATGCGTGTGCGGCGCTTCTGCTGGAAAAAGAAAAGATCAACCGTACCGAATTCGAGGCATTGTTCGGAGCTGCCGATCCCGATGATGAGACTTCAGAAGGAATTGATATAGCAGATTAAGGCAGGAATGAGCCCAATATATAGTTAATTTTGCATAAATCAACACATAAGCGTTGTCATTATGCACAAATGGCGCACGCAAGATTTGTAATATTTGTGAAATTCTAGTATAGATTTTGAAATCGGGCAATACTATAATGCACTTGTAACCCCCCAATATGAGGACAGTTCAAATGAACTGCCCCCCATAAGAAAGAAATACCTTCTCCAAAGACGGCTCCTTATTCAAGGAGCTGTTTTTCTTGAGTAAACCACAAAATGTTGTTATAATCATAGAGGTTGTGTACAAGAACACGATGAGGGGAAATAATGGATTCGGCCAATTACAGCGAGATCCTTCAGAAGGGCAGGTTTATTACAAATTACAAACCTGTTCTTAATCGGAGGGCAATCTTTTCCGATTACTCGGAAGACTACATCATTCCACTTGAACCAAATGCATACGGAGTTGTTACGATCAAATTAAGAAGTATACGTAACAACATAGATTACGCAAAGCTTATCTGTAACGGAGAAGCTCTTCTTATGGAGCTTACAGAATCGACGGATGAGTTTGATTATTATTCAGTAAGTTATCGATTAAGCAATGAAATTATCAGATACCATTTTGAGGTCGGATCTGCCGGCACGAGATGTTTTTATGATACAAGAGGCGTCGTAAAGGACACCAACGACTATTATGATTTTCGCATAAGACCGGGATTCAAGACGCCTGATTGGGCAAAGGGCGCGGTCATGTATCAGATATATACCGACAGGTTTTACAACGGAGATACGTCTAATGACGTTCTTACCGATGAATACAAATACATCGGCGAGAATGTGACCCGCGTGGAGGATTGGGATAAATACCCCGCATATATGGGTGTACGTGAGTTCTACGGAGGTGATCTGGCCGGAGTAATGAAGAAGCTGGATTATCTTCAGGATCTGGGCATTGATGCGATTTATTTTAATCCGTTGTTCGTATCACCCTCCAACCATAAATATGATATTCAGGATTATGACTATATAGATCCTCACTTCGGAACAATCGTTGACGATGCGGGAGAACTCCTGTCCGGAGACAGGAAAGAAAATAAAGATGCGACAAAGTATATAAACAGAGTAACGAACAAAGCCAACCTTGAAGCATCAAACCGATTTTTTGCATCGTTTGTAGAGGAAGCACACAAAAGAGGCATCAAGGTTATTATTGATGGCGTGTTCAATCACTGCGGTTCGTTCAACAAGTGGCTTGACAGGGAGAGAATATACGAAGAACAGGAAGGATATGAAAAGGGGGCATATGTTGACAAGAACAGCCCGTATCATGATTTTTTCAGGTTCTTTGAAGATAAGTGGCCTTATAATGGGACTTATGACGGATGGTGGGGACATGATACGCTTCCGAAACTGAACTATGAAGGTTCCAGAGAGCTTAGGGATTACATACTGCGAATAGCCAAGAAATGGGTTTCACCTCCATACAATGTTGACGGATGGAGACTTGATGTTGCTGCGGATCTAGGACACAGTCCCGAATATAATCATAATTTCTGGAAAGATTTCAGAAGAGCGGTCAAAGAAGCCAATCCTAATGCGATAATTATAGCAGAGCATTACGGGGATCCGTCAGGATGGCTCATGGGTGACGAGTGGGATACGATAATGAATTACGATGCATTCATGGAGCCGGTAACATGGTTCCTTACCGGAATGCAGAAACACAGTGATGATTTCAGGCAGGATCTTCTCGGTAACGCAGATGCGTTTGAAGGGATGATGCGTGACGGCATAGTTAAGTTCATGGCGCCGACGCTGTTTACCACGATGAATGAGCTGTCTAATCACGATCATTCGAGATTCCTTACAAGAACAAATCATGTAGTAGGGCGAGTGGCGGATAAAGGCTGGGAAGCAGCCAATCAGGGCGTTAACAAGGCTGTGATGAGAGAAGCCGTTGTTATACAGATGACATGGGCAGGTGCTCCTACGCTTTATTATGGAGACGAGGCCGGAGTGTGCGGCTTCACGGATCCGGACAACAGGAGAACGTATCCTTGGGGCAAGGAAGACAAAGAGCTTATCAGATTTCATAAGGAAATAATACGGATCCATAAGGAAAACCGTGAAATAATCACGGGTTCCGGAATCATTCTTCATAAAGACTATAACGTTATAGCATTTGGCAGGTTCATCAGGGACAATGAGATCATAGTGATCGTTAACAACAATGACTGTGACAAAGAAATCGAAATGCGTGTATGGCAGACGGGAATCCCGAGGGAATCAAAAGTCACAAGGCTAATGCTGACATATGCGGAAGGTTTTTCTACAGAGCCCGAAGAATATGATGTAGTAAACGGACGACTTAAGATAACACTTCCCAAAACATCCGCGGTCGTACTTAAGGGTAAACAGGATAAGAAAAAGACTGCCGCAGAAGATGTCGCAAAACCTGTAAGTCCTTTACAGAAGCTTGAATTTCTGCTACATTAGAAGCGATTTTGAGGGTATTGTATGAGGGAAATGGAATTCAAAATGGAACGCCCCGGACTGCTTAAGGCAGGACAGGATATTACGGTCACCGAAGGCGTACTTCCGACAAGCTACTACTATACTATAGATCCGTCGCTTGCAATGAGCGGTAATTATGAATTCAGAGAGCGGCTAAAGAGCAGAAGAGGGACTGTTAAAAGCGTTGAAGAAAGACCGGCCGGTTATTATGTTATAGCGGAATTTCCGGAGGAGTAGTAAATGTTTGGTATAGGGAAAAAGAACAGATCTGAAAACGGGGGAGCGCGATATGAGGAGGAGAGAAAGTTCATTGATGAACTTTCTTATAATGTTCGTAACCCCTTAAATACTATATGCGGCATTACCGAGATCACAAGAAAGAACATCTCGAACGGCTGTGACAAAGAAACGCTGCTTTCCTATGTTGATATTTTAGGAGATGCGGCTACGGAGTTACAGCAGACGATAGATCATTTTTTTGAGTGTTTTGAAACAGGCAACTATTCGGCAATCAAAGGGGAAATAAGTATGGAATCGGATCCCGGAGTATTAAACAATCTTCGTGTCATGGTTGTGGAGGACAGCAGTGTCAGCCAGCTTATTGCAAAGGAAATGCTCGAATCGAGAGGTGCCATCGTCACTCTGTGTGATAACGGTAAAGAGGCGATTGATCTGTTCGAGAACTCCATTACCGGAACATACGATGTCATTTTCATGGATATCAACATGCCGGGCATGGATGGTTATGAGGCGACCGATGTGATACGTGCGAGTGAGCATCCTCAGGCAAAATCAATACCTATCATTGCGATGACCGCGGAAGCGCTTACGGACGATATCCAGATGGCACTTAAGATCGGAATGAATGCACATATCAGCAAGCCGATCAACATCGAGAAGATCATTTCTGCAATAAAAAGGGTTCTTTGATCAAAAAATAGTTGCAAAACAGCTCATTTATGTGTATAATGGCTTTTGCTGACGCCCAGATAGCTCAGTTGGTAGAGCAGAGGACTGAAAATCCTCGTGTCACTGGTTCGATTCCGGTTCTGGGCATTATGCAGGCGTGGTTCAATGGTAGAACACCAGCCTTCCAAGCTGGATACGTGGGTTCGATTCCCATCGCCTGCTTTACCACATTATATCGGGAAGCCAGTAAAACAAGGCTTCCCGATTCTTTTTGCCCAAATATAACAGCCGTTTTAGGTGGTTGACTATTCTTCAAACCTCTTATTTAAGGCATGAAACTAAATCATATCTATGAAAACTATTACACCCTACTATCAAGAATCAAGTATTTGTCAGACGCTTAACGTCAAAAAAGAGAAGCATTCAAAGTATTCGAATGCTTCTCTTTTTTGTAAACTATTGGATGGTCGGCGTATCCATCATATCAGGTTCCCCGAGGGGAGCGCAGGGTGCCTTTCCTGCTCGTCAATCATTTACAAGCAGAACATATCATTTATAAAGGGCAAAGTCAAGCCTGTTTTTGGGACTGCTGTAATCAATATGTCCGGTTCTACTCAGGTTTGATTCCCATCATCTGATTTTATAATTCTTTCTTGACTTGACCAGGGGTGGTAGTGTTTAAATATTCATAGACCGACAGCGAGTGTGACGTTTATGTGACTTTTCACAAGGTACAATAAATATGTAAACAGAACGGTGTATTTCTCAAAAGGAGGTTATACTATGGGAGAGAATGATAATATAAAAGCAGAATCACTTAATGACAATGAACTGGAAGATATAAATGCAGGTTTAAGAGGACGTCCGGATGACAGAAATACCAGGATCACCTGCAACACATGCCTTAAGACAATATTGGTTCCGAAGTCAATGGCATCTGTTTACATGCTTACGATGAAATGCAGTTGCGGCGGAACCTGGACACCGTATATGGAATGATCGGATCGGAAGATTAAAGACCTCAGTTGATTCTGAGGTCTTTTTTGTGTGAAATAATGAACATTATGTGAATTGAATTTACATCATGTGCGGGTCATGATATACTTTGTAATCGCGTTTTGATTGTAAATACGGACGGTTATGTCCGTTTTTGAATCCGGTAATTAGGCTTTTGAGAAAGGTCCGGGAGATATTATGAAAAAACCATACCGATTACATTATATATTCATCCCTGCAATCGCAGCGCTGCTTCTTGCGGGATGCAATAATGCACTCTCCAAGGAAAAAAAGGATGAACAGGAAACAAAAAAGATAAGCGTATCAGTTGAAAATCCCACAAGATCCGATATCGAGATCACGGGTGATTTTATCGGAACCGTGACTGCCGATTCCACGGTAAATGTTGTAGCAAAGCTTTCCGGTGACGTTACAAATACGTATTTTGAAGTGGGTGACCATGTCAATGCTGGGGATCTGATGTTTACGATAGACGATACGTCGGCCAGAATATCAATGAAACAGGCACAGGCTGCTCTTGATTCAAGCAGAGCATCTCTCGGTTCGGCACAGGCAGGACTTGATGCTGCCAGGGTGTCAAATCTGTATACGACTGCCCAGGTGACCCAGCAGTGGGGAACTGCGGGAACAAACGAAATGCAGCTTGCCAATGCTGTCAATTCAGCCAAATACGGATTGATGAACGCAAACGAGAATAATAGTGCCGCAGCGACGCAGCTTGATTATATCAGAAGCCAGATATCGGATATCGACGATCAGATAAGCGAGCTTGAAGATGACAAAGGCAATATGGATAAATATGCCAAGGCACTTATGCAGGTCAAGAAGGTTTATACGGCAATATCATCATGTGCCGGACTTGAACAGGCAGCGATCCCTGACGCGCTTAAGGCGGTATATAAAGATTACGGAATCACCGGAATGGGACTCAGTACGTCCGATGCGGAAGGAGCCGCCAAAACATATCTTGAGATATCCACAAGCGGCGGAGCTTTTACCGTTGAAGAACTTGACACGATGATATCGGGTGCCAGTTCCGCATCATCTGCGATAGATTCCCTTGAAGATGCCAAGGATCAGCTCCTTGTCAGCAGGGCTCAGGCCGAGGTTGCCAAAACGGCAGCATCCACCGGTGTGTGTCAGGCACAGGAAGCAGAAGCACTTGCGCAGAGAATGCTTGAAGATTACAGAAACTATACGCTCGCTACGATAATCACGGGTGGAAATGCACAACTTGCAGGTGCCACTTCCCAGATAGCTTCTGCCGAGGCAGGAGTAAAGCAGGTACAGGCCGGAGTAATGCAGGCCGAGACCGGCGTTGAGGCGGCTCAGCTTCAGCTTGATTATGCAAATGTCAAAGCTCCCGTATCCGGGATAGTTACTTCCAAGAACATCACCGTAAATAACATGGCGGCCCCGGGTTCGCCTGCTTATGTTATTATGGCCGATGATACGCAGTATGTGACTTTTTATGTTTCCGAGGCGGTTATGGACAGGCTCTTTATCGGACAGGAGATCACCGTTATCAGAAACGGCAGTACGTATAAAGCCAAGATAACGGAGAATTCCGGCGTTGCAGATGCCGCAAACGGTCTTTTCTTTATAAAGGCACAGATCCTGTCCGGATCGGACAAGCTCATTAACGGAACAAAGGTCAAACTTACGCTTGCGACCGACAGCAGGAGCTCGGTTGTAACAGTTCCCGTGGATTCGGTTTATTATCTGAACGAACAGGCATATGTATATGTGTATTTGAATGGAAAGGCCGTAAAAAAGGATGTTGTTACCGGAATATCCGACAGTGAAAGGATAGAGATAACGGACGGACTGAATGAGCAGGACAGTGTCATAACAACCTGGGCAAGCCAGCTTAGAGACGGTATGGAAGTTGTGATTGAAGGAAATGCTCCTTCGGGAAACAAAATAGAGGTAGTAAATGAAATCCCTGATTAAAACCAGCCTGAATCGTCCCATTGCGATAATAGTTATTTTGGCGGGACTTATAATATTCGGGTTCGGTTCGGTGGCCGGGATGTCTTTACAGCTTATTCCGGACATGGAAATGCCCATGGTGATGATACAGACTATGTATCCCATGGCCGGGCCTGAGGATGTTGAAAGACTTGTTACCAAAAAGATAGAGGACGGATGTGGGTCTCTTTCGGGACTTGATACGACCTATTCGTATTCAAGGGAGAATGTATCGGTAGTTCTTCTTCAGTTTGAGTACGGCACAAATATCGATGATGCCTACATGGATGTCAGGGAAGCGCTTGATATTGTCAAGCCGAATCTTCCCAAGGAAGTCAAGGATCCCGTTGTAGCCACTATGGATATCAATGCCGCAGCGGTTATACAGCTTTCGGTCAATTCCTCATCTGAAGATGTCAGTGAGTTTGTGGAGGAAACCCTGACTCCCGAGCTTGACAAGATCAGTACCATCACTCAGGTGGAAGTAAGCGGTGGGCTGGATGATTACATTTCAATAGAGCTCATTCCTGAGAATCTGAAACAGTATAATGTCAGTGTCAATACCGTTACCACTACAGTCGGCGGCGCTAATTTTACATACCCTGCAGGGTCGGCCAAGCACGGCGATCAGCAGTTGGACATAAGCTCCAGGGTTGAGTACAAGACACCGGAGGAACTGCGGCAGATCCCCATAACAACGTCAACCGGACAGACCATTCACCTGTCAGATATAGCAAACGTTCATTATGCGTCGAAGAAGGCGTCATCATACAGCCGTTTTAAGGGATCTGACAATTTAAGTGTCAACATTTCCAAACAGCAGTCCGCATCAGCCGTAACAGTCTCCAATGAAGTCAACAAGCTGATAAAAACTCTGAAGGACAGATATCCCGACATTGAGATATTTGTTGTTTATGACAGTGCGGATATAATAAAATCATCACTTAAATCTATTGCGGAAACGCTTCTTTTGGGCATTGTGATCACAATGTTTGTTCTGTTTGTTTTCTTCGGGGACATTAAGGGAAGTCTTATCGTCGGATCTTCCATGCCCGTATCACTGCTCATCACATTTCTGCTCATGAGCTTTATGGGATTTTCACTGAACATGATAACCATGGGTGCTCTTGTTATTGCGATAGGTATGATGGTTGATAACTCCATTGTGGTTCTCGAAATGTGCTTCAGAAAGAAGGATGAAAGTCTTGATTACAAAGATGCGGCATTCGAAGGAACGAAAATAGTACTTAATTCGATCATAGCCTCAACCATTACAACGATAGTCGTATACCTGCCTCTTGCGATGATGAAGGATCTGTCGGGGCAGATGTTCGGGCAACTGGGTTATACGATAGTTTTTGCCCTTTTAGCTTCTCTTATATCAGCGATAACTCTTGTACCCCTGTGCTTTTCCTTCTATAAACCGGTTGAGAAGAAGGAATCGGCAGTGAACCGTTTCCTTGACAGGTTTTCATCAGGGTATTCAAAAGTTCTCGCAAAATTTCTGAACCATAAAGCCTTAACCGCGATCCTGGCGCTTGTGATCTTTGCTATCTCTGTTGTGCTTATACAGTTTGTCAATTCACAGCTCTTTCCGAATACGGATGAAGGACAGATAGAGATCACCGTAACTTACAGACCCGGAACGAGTATTGACACCGTGGATAAAAAGGTAAGGGAGATTGAGGAGTTCGTCAGAAATAGCGAATACATAGATGATTATTCCGGCAGTGCACGTATCACGACAGGTACGGTAAAGGCCTATGTTGCCTCCGGGGTGAAGGAATCCACTGCACAGATAGTGGATGAGTTTACGCAGGACCTTATGGGCTATGCGGACAACTGCGAGATATCCGTAGCTGCCTCGTCATCACTTGGGGTCACGTCTCTCGGAGGAGGGAATACTTACGAAGTGGCTTTTGAGGGAACAAACCTGGATGACCTCAAGAATACGATACTTGAAGTGGATTCCATAGTGATGAATGTTGATGGTGTTATCAGTTCATCATCATCCATGGGTAATACCGCCTCAAGGGTGAAGGTAGATATCGATCCCATAAATGCTGCCGCAAACGGCCTGACCCCGGTTATGATAGGCTCATCCCTTAATACCGCAATTAACGGATCGGATGCCATGAAGGTTACGATAGATGACAAATCATATCAGATCACTGTCGAATATCCGAGAGATGAATACGAGACGATCAATGATGTGGAAAATATGTTTGTTACAAATACAATGGGTAATGACATTCCGTTAAGAGATGTGGCATCTATCGTGTATACTGATTCACCGCAACAGATCACAAGACAGAACGGCAGATACAGTGCGTCAGTTACGGCAACCTTAAGATCCGATGAGAAGGCGGAAGTTACGAAAGCGATAGAAGAAGCACTTGCCGATTATGTGCCTCCAAGGACAGTTGAAAAAACCGAGAACCAGACGACGGAAATGATGAATGATGAATTTGCATCAATACTGAAGGCTATTGCCACCGCTATAATACTTGTATATATGGTCATGGCAATAGAATTTGAAAACCTGAGGTATTCCGGTATGGTTATGTTCTGTATTCCTTTTTCGCTTGTAGGTTCGATATTCCTCCTGCTTATAACAAGAGGACTGCTCTCGATGGTATCCCTCATGGGATTTCTGATGCTGATAGGTATCGTTGTAAACAACGGTATCATATTTGTAGATTATACAAACCAGCTGCGTGACGGCGGTATGTCGACTGCCGATGCTCTTATTGAAACAGGAAAATCAAGACTTCGTCCCATACTGATGACGACCCTTACAACAATATTGTCAATGATCCCGATGGCTTTAGGGCTTGGAAGAAACGGTGAGCTTATGCAGGGAATGGCGCTTGTAATATGCGGAGGTCTTGTTGCCTCAACGGTACTGACCCTCCTGCTCCTGCCCACTTTCTATATGATCATTCACAAGCATAACAAGGAAAGAAGGGCAAGAAAGCAGAAAAAAAAGCAGTAATGTATTATTTCAAATCTCCTCTCAGATCAGCCCGGAAGTTGATTATATTTGTAATAACGAATATACTTTTACCAGCGTTGTTTTATGTTTTGCAGGGTATCGATTGACCGTTAACGAGTGAATATTAATTGCAAATGAAGAGGTTGAGTCATTGAATTTCAATTCGTCTGAGTTCCTTGTGTTTTTTCCGATAGCGACAATTGTATATTATCTGATCCCGTTCAGGTTCAGATACATATGGCTTCTTATATGCTCATATTATTTTTACATGTGCTGGAATCCGGTATATGTTCTCCTGATCATTTTTTCGACAGTTGTTACATGGATAAGCGGGATGGCGCTCGAATCAGTGAAGAAAGCCGGATGGACAAAAGAGCGGACCAACAGAAGCAAAAAACTGTGCGTGGCGTTAAGTTTTGTGCTTAATCTGGCTGTCCTTGCATATTTTAAGTATGCTGGTTTTTTCATCGGAAACATTAATTCTGTACTTTCCCATATACATGTGTCTTATAAAGTTCCCGCGGTGGACATACTGCTCCCCGTCGGGATATCATTCTACACATTTCAAGCGCTGAGTTACACGATGGATGTATATCGCGACGACATCAGCGCGGAAAAGAATTTTCTCAGATATTCATTATTTGTGTCTTTTTTTCCACAGCTGGTCGCAGGGCCGATAGAACGCTCTAAAAATCTACTTAAACAGCTAAACGAGGAGCACCCTTTTTCATATGGGCAGGCGCGTTCGGGACTGTTTCTGATGATGTGGGGTTTTTTTCTGAAAATGGTTGTAGCGGATCGTATCGCGATCTTTGTAGATAATGTTTATTCCTTTTACACCACATACACCGGATGGTATCTGATCGTAGCGACGGTCCTGTTTGCAATTCAGATATACTGTGACTTCGGAGGGTATTCGGCCATAGCCATGGGTGCAGCACAGGTAATGGGATTCAGGCTGACTGATAATTTCAATGCCCCATATCTTTCGTACTCGACTGCTGATTTCTGGAGAAGGTGGCATATATCCCTGACAAACTGGTTCAGGGATTATGTCTATATTCCGCTTGGAGGCAGCAGAAGGGGAACAATACGCAGATATTTTAACATCATGGTCGTGTTCTTTTTAAGCGGTTTATGGCACGGAGCCGGCTGGGGATACATCATTTGGGGAGCTTTAAACGGTCTCTATCAGGTTATCGGGGATATCCTAAAACCTGTGATGAATAAAGCCGTAAGAGTATTTCATGTTGACCGTGATTCTTTCAGTCACAGGCTGTTACGGATGATCACGACATTTATCCTGATAGATCTATCATGGGTGTTTTTTCGCACAAACAGTTTTTCAGCTTCGATCATTATAATCCGAAGCATGCTGACAGCCGGAAATATATGGGTTTTATTCGATGATTCGATATTTAATCTCGGACTTGATCAGAAGAATTTCTTCGTCCTCTTCCTTTCGGTTTTGCTGCTTGTTTTTGCCGATCTTATGAAAAGGAAGGGTGTGTGCCTGCGCAAGGTTATAGGCGAGCAGGGGTTATGGTTCAGGTGGTTGGTCATCTTTGTGGGGGTTTTATGCATTCTTATATTCGGAATATGGGGAAGCGGTTATAATGCCGAAAACTTCATTTATTTTCAGTTTTAGTTAAGGGCTGTAAAATTATAAGCTCTGAAGTGAAAGGAAACAGACGGAAGTGAAGAATCTGAAGAGGGCTGCGGGACTGGTCATACTTGCAGGCATTCTTGCATTTGGTATAAATACGGCGGCAAATGTTCTTGAAAGAAAGAGCAGTGACTTCAAATACGCTCCTTTTTTTGAGCAGGATGAGGATTTTGATGTATTGTTCATGGGAACGAGTCATGTGATGCAGGGGATTTTTCCCATGGAGTTGTGGAATGATTACGGTATTGTATCTTATAATTTCGGAGGACACTCGAACCGCCTGCCCACTACATACTGGGTAATGGAGAATGCGCTGAATTACACCAATCCGAAATTAGTGGTCATAGATATGCTGTTTGTCGGGAGTAGGGAGAAGGTATCTGACAATTCGGACTTCATACATTTGTCGTTTGACTGTTTTCCGTTAACATGGACAAAGATAAAGGGTATCTATGATCTTTGTGATGATCCTGATGCCGTAGACAAAAACGGAGTGTGCTATTATGACTGCCGCCTAGAATACATATGGGATTTTGGCAAGTATCATTCCAGGTGGGCTGAAATTACTGAGAATGATTTTACCAATTCCATGAAAACAAAGGAAAAAGGCGCAGAGTCGCGAATAGCTGTCAGTGTCCCGCCTGCATATTCATTAATACCTGAATCGGAAACCTTTAACATTGATGATACTGCAGGTGTGGAATACTTAAGAAAAATGATAGAGGATTGCAAAGCCAGAGGTATTGATGTGTTGCTGATCAATCTTCCGTACCCGGCGGGAGAAATGGATCAGAGAACAGCCAATTCTGTGAATGAGATTGCCCGGGAATATGATATAGACTATATAAATTTTGTCGCAATGGACAACGTCGTGGATTATTCCATAGACTGTTTTGATGCCGAGCATTTAAATCCTTCCGGCGCGAGAAAAGTAACAGATTATTTAGGACAGTATATCAAGGACCATTACGATATACCGGACCGAAGAGAAACGCAGGAATATGCGTCATGGTATGATGATTATTCCGAATATACCGAAGATAAAAAGGCTGCAATAAATAACGCAGATTCTCTTGAAACCGAACTAATGCTTCTTGCAGACAGGAACTTCTCGTCCAGCATACATATCAAGGACGGTTCGGCGGTTTTGCAGGACGAAAGGATCCAAAGACTGCTCGAAAATATTCCCGATTTAACGATCCAAAGCGATGATATGAGCGGATTGTATAATTCTGAAAGTCTTAAGCCTGAATTGGATGTGCAAGTAGCAGTGACTGAAAAATCAACGGGCGAGCTTATCTCGGCATCCGGCTGGAAATACACCGCGCCGGGCACGAATGAATAGATGCTGAACTTGAGGCCGAAACCAACAATAGAGTGGCGGGAATCCAACTTAAATTGTTGCAGTGTTTTAATAATGGTATAATCGGAACATGAGTAATGTCATTGAAAGCACTTATTCTTACAAAACAGACAGAGTCGTTACGGTTCTGTTTTCTCTGCTCGCGTTTATTGCATTTTTGCCGGTGCTTTTGGTTTTTGTCGTGTCGGTATCGTCCCAGGAGAGCGTTGCCTCTGTGGGATACAGTTTTTTTCCTCAGTCTCTTTCTCTTGAAGCATACCGATATTTGTTGCTGTCCGGAGCCTATCTTGCAAGAGCTTATTTCAATTCCATTTTAATTACCGTTATAGGGACTGTTCTTGGCCTGACACTTATGTGTCCTTTTGCCTATGCGCTTTCAAGGGATGAGTTTCGCTACAGGCTTGCATTGTTCGTTTTTATAATGATACCTATGCTGTTTTCGGGCGGCCTGGTATCCAGTTATATGATCAATACTCAGATGTTTCATTTGGGTAATACATATCTTGCCCTGTTCCTTCCTGGGCTGTGCTCCACTTGGTATATTCTGATCATGCGTAATTACTTCCGGGACGCTATACCTTCCGATATAGTGGAAGCGGCGTGGCTTGACGGCTGTTCGCATCCGAAGATTTTTCTGTGGATCATTCTGCCTGTTTCCAAGCCGGTGATAATGACAGTTGCAGTATTTCAGATATTTGCATACTGGAACAGCTGGTATCCGTCATTGCTATACATTGACAGTAATCATACGGAACTGTATCCACTCCAGTATGTTCTTGTCAACATGGAAAGGAGCATTGAGACGATCACAAACGATGCCCAGTTCATGTCGGGTATGCAGTCATATTCACCGCCTGCAGTCACAATAAGGATGGCTATGGTAGTTATAGTCATACTTCCGGTGATGGTTCTGTTCCCGTTCTTCAGGAAGTTTTTGACGAACGGATTGACCGTGGGTTCTGTAAAGGGATGATGAGGATGAAAAAACGGACAGTGACTCGAATAATCCTTATGGCTCTTGCTGCATGCTTTATTACCGGGTGCAGTACAGGCAATGTTTCCGATGGAAAAGATGTTATCAATCTTCGCTTTGTCACATATGACAACGGAAGCGTTCCTCTTGATGCAAAAGAGGTCATCGCGGCCGCCAATAAAGTGTCCTCCGAAAAAATAGGAGTCACCGTAAACCTCGAGTTTCAGTCAAAAGAGAAGATCAATCTGATCATGGCATCCGGCGAGTACTATGACATGATTTTCACCTCCTCGTGGATCAATCAGTATGACAGATATGCACCTGCCGGGATGTATTATGACATAACGGATCTCGTTTCAAGTAAGACGCCTGCTCTTTATGATTCTATTGGGGAATACTGGGACTGTGCAAGGGTAGACGGACGTATATATGCAGTTCCGACCATGAAAGATATGGGGGCGGAGAATATGTTCCGGTTTAACTCAGACTATTTTGAGGGAGAAAAGGGAATGTCAATTCCGGATAAGATGGCTTTTGCCGATCTGGAGCAGTATTTGGCCGCATACAAACAGGACAATCCGAACAAGTATCCTTTAGCTATGGACAAAGCGGGACTGGCAGGATTTTATAATTTTTTGCAGAGAGTGGTGGATCCGATCATAGTGATACCGTATGGGCAGGATAATCCAAAGGCAGAGCCGTTCTGGGAGTGTGACGAGCTCATGGACAGGTACAGACTGCTTCATAAGTGGTATCAGGATGGGTATATCCATCCTGACGCAGCCACTATAGATTCGACGGCAGCGGACAAATCCATTCCGGTGCGCCCCGGAGTTGCATGGAAAGGATACATGGGATATTCCAATCCGGCAGATTGGGGATTTAATGTCAAAACATCGATATATGATGGTCCGTTCCTGTCCCGTTCAAGTGAGCAGGGTGCGATGATTGCGATATGCGCAGGGTGCGATGAAGAGCATGCAATAGCGTGTCTTAAATATCTTGAGCTCCTTGCGACGGACAGGAAATTTCGGGATATCCTCGGCTACGGGATCGAAGGGAAGCATTTTAACTATTTGGAGAACGGAACCGTATTGAGGACTGATGTCGGAAGCGAAAGGTATAATACTAAGCTGTATCAGACGGGAAGTGTCGTAAATGCGTCTGTTGAATCGATAAGTCCGACGATACTTGCGGATCCCGATCAGTGGACAAAAGTATTTGAAGAATATAAGGAAAACGGGATACACAGTACGACGAAAGAATTTGCCTATGATCCGACACCGAAGGAAGATATCATAACAGCCCTGAATGCGATATACAATGATTATGCCGCGGAGCTGCGTACCGGAACGAGCGATCCCGATACAGTCATTCCCGAGATGAAATCGCGGATGGAAGAGGCGGGACTTGACGAGCTACTGGATGATATACAGGAAAAACTTGACGAGAGCATGAAAGAGTGAGAGACCATAAATGAAAAACACCACCCGCAGACAATCTCACAGACGATACAGAAAGAGCCACCTTTATATGCTGCTTATGTGCATACCTGCCATTATTTGGTATGTTTCGTTCTGTTATATGCCGATGTTCGGAATCGCATTTGCGTTCAAGAGGTTTACTCCTGTTCCGGGCGAAGGGTTGCTTAATAATCTTTTTGTCAACAGCGACTGGTGCGGACTTGAGAACTTTTCATTTTTGATACGGTCTTCGCAGATGTCGAACATACTGTTCAACACAGTGTTCTATAATGTTATATTTCTTGTGGCTGGAATTGCATTACCGGTGCTACTTGCGGTACTGTTGGCAGAAGTCTACAGCGAAAGATTTCAGGGAGTGATCCAGATGGTATTGCTCCTGCCGTATTTTCTTTCGTGGGTCATAGTCGGATACTGCCTGTATGGTTTTCTGGCAACGGACGAAGGTCAGATTAACCATATACTTACCGCTCTGGGGCATAATCCGTTGCAGTGGTATCAGTCGCCGCAGTACTGGAGAGCGATACTCATCGGGACAGGACTGTGGAAAAGCATCGGATATTCCATGGTGATCTACTTGTGTGCGATCACAGCGATAGACAGAGGATTGTATGAGAGCGCAGTGGTGGATGGAGCAGGATTCTGGACAAGGACTTTTCGTATCACGATACCGCTTCTTAGACCTACGATAACGACGATATTCATACTGCACATAGGGAGCATTCTGACTTCCGACTTCGGGCTGTTTTATCAGGTACCGCTCAATTCGGATTCACTGTCAACAGTGACGCAGACGCTAGATGTATACGTTTACAAGGCACTTATGCAGCAGGCGAACTTTTCATATTCCGCCGCCGCGTCGTTCCTGCAAAGCTCTGTGGGATGCATACTGTTGCTGATCGCGCATTTTGTAATGTCAAAACTATCGGATCGGGATTAACGGGCTTTTTTTCGGAAATTTGACAAACATTTATCTTGACGAGCTGGCTGACTATGATTTTGACAGTATGCCTGTTTATGAATACACGGGTAAAATGCTCTGATACTATATGGAGGGAAGATCATGGGATATAAGAGAAAATCATTAACGCTTATTTCGACTCTTATCATTATGTCGTTTGTGCTTTCTGCGTGCAAAACGACTGTCAATGTGAACACGGAACCTGCTGCGGAAGCAAAAGAGCCTGAAAAGGAAACATCAGAAGAATCTAAAGAGCTACAGGAAGTTAAGCCGGAAGAGTCAACTTCATCCGATGAGAACTCAGCTGAGTTTATCGCATCGGCTGCGGCCGAAGCAGCCCCTTCAATTGATATTTCCAATTGTTATACATTTACGCAGATAGTGGATCAGAAGCTTTCTCCGGGAATGGGATATGCAAATGTAACGATCGGGGATGAAGATGCTCTTCTTGTATGCAGCGGAGCATACGACAATCTTGACGGAAACATGGCAGCGATCGATGCAACGGTATTCATATATAAGGACAATGCTCCGTATGAAGTAGGAAAGGCATGTTCGGCAGGAACGGCGTATCCGCTTGCGGTTAAGGATGGAATGCTTTATACGGGAAGCAATCACTGGATATGCAAATATACGATAGAAGATGATAAGCTTACTCTTGCAGAGATGGCATCGGTAAACTATGATACCGAAGGAAACGGAACATACGAAGGACGTTTTGAAGAACTTAATGATGAAATGCAGAAAGCGGAAATCGTTAATTTTTCGAAGAAGTCAGAAGTTCCTCCGTACGAATATCCCGGACCGGAATTGTTCTATTCCGTACTGTATGAATACATTTCCAATGAGCTCGGAAAAGGATACCCCGAATCACAGGTTACGATACCGTGCCCGATAATCATTGCAGAGGACGAGAGTGATCATGATGACATAAAAATATGGGGTAATTTCTGGGTATTCAATTATGACCTGAATCAAGATACATTAGAATGTGCTTCGGGCGGATCATATCCCGGATGTATTCATCTGAGAGCTGTTGATGATTCGAGAGGATATGAAGTTACAAAGATGGATATGGTCGAAGACGGCAGCAATTATGATTCTACCGCAAAGAAGATTTTCGGTAAGTATTATGATGATTTTGTAAAGACCGGTTCCGATGAGAATGTACGTGAAACAACAAGAGCCCAGATAATCTCAAATTATGTATTTGCGAACAATTTGAATATCAAAGCCTATAAAGATTACGGATGGGATCCGGTATCCCTTCCCGAACAAAACATAGACAATTTCTACAGTCAGTTGGATTGATATCGTGGAGCTTGTAAGATAAATGCCAAAAGGATCAAATCAAAAACTTAAGCTGTATTATTTAAGTCGCATAATGATCGAGTATACAGATGACTCACACAGCCTTACCATGGCTCAGATACGGGATCATCTTGCGGCATACGGTGTTACCGCAGACAGAAAGAGCCTTTATGACGATCTTGAAGCTCTGCGTGTACTCGGCATAGATGTAATAGGTGAAAAGGAAGGCAGGAACTACTACTATCACGTAGGAGAAAAGCAGTTTGAGATCGCTGAGCTGAAGCTTCTTGTTGATGCCATTCAGTCCTCGAAATTCATAACCGAGAAAAAATCAAATGCTCTTATTAAGAAGCTTACATCCCTTGCGAGTAATTACGAAGCGACGGAGCTTAAACGCGAAGTTGTGGTACGCGGACGGATCAAGACGATGAACGAGAGCATATATTATATCGTCGACGACATTCATAATGCAATCTTAAACAATCGTAAGATAAGATTCGAATATCTTCGATGGAATATCAATAAAGAAATGGAACCTAGAAAAGAAGGATCATATGAGGTGAGTCCCTGGGCACTGACATGGGATGATGAGAACTATTATATGATCGCTTTTGACTCGGAAGCCGGGATAATAAAGCATTATCGTGTCGACAAGATGAACTCGATCCTGATACTTGATGAAATGCGCGAGGGAAGGGAACACTTTTCAGCTTTTGATATGGCCTCATATTCGAAGATGAATTTTGGAATGTACGGAGGAGATGAGGTTACGGTCAAGCTGGAATTTGATAACGATATGGCAGGTGTCCTTCTCGACCGCTTCGGAAAGGATATCCCGATCAGTCCGGCCGGAAGCACACGTTCGGTAACACGGGTTAAGGTTGCACTTTCCGACCAGTTTCTCGGATGGGTATTCTCTCTTGGAACGAAGGTTCGGATAACGGGACCCGAGGAAGTGGTCAAACGATTTTCCGAGGAATTAAAACGATTATCCGTAATGTACGATTTGTAAAATAACTTGTTGGCAAAAAGATCGAATGGTAGAATATTTACATGGATTTCTTTAGCGGTTTTCAAATTTTTAACAATTTGATAGTATGGCTGTTCATGGGAATAGGCTGTTTTGTCCTTTTCAGAAAAGACAATATCAAGGGCATATACGCTTTTATTCCCGGAGTGCGCGAATATCATATTGCGGTAATGGCCGAAAGAGAAGAGAGCGGAAAAACTTATTTCATGCTCGCGATATGCAAAGTCCTTACAAACATTATGAGTTCCATGTTTGTCAAAGGATCCGTGATGAATACCTTTTGGTTAGTTGTTACACTGGCGCTCGTTATGGCACAGTTTCTGTTCGGTATCCGCATATTCATCTCTTTGTGTGATGTTTTCAGAAAGAGGAGAAGATGGACCGTTTTATGGGTTACCTTCCCCGAGATAGCCGCCATGATATGGGGCTTTTCTTCCAAGTTCATTCCCTATCACAATATTGTAAGTGAGACTAATTATGAGAAGGCCGCAAAGATCAGCGGAGCTTCCGTGGAGGCAATACAGAACGGTCTTACGGTGAATCTTACAGACAGAACAACAACAAACATGGGCAGGAAGGTTTTTCTGTTAAAGGACATTCACCTGTCAATTCCCACAGGACACATGGTGTTGCTATTGGGAGGTTCCGGTGCGGGTAAGACGACTTTCTTAAATGCCGTTACTGGATATGAGAAGGCCAATGCAGAGATAATTCTCAGCGAACGTAATTTCTACAACAATTATGAAAGTATGAAGTATGATCTCGGATTCGTTCCGCAACAGGATCTCATGCGGCTTAATGATACCGTCAACATGACATTGTATGATGCGGCTACTCTGCGGCTTCCCGCAAGTGTTACGCGAAATGAAAAGAAAGAGCTGATCAACGGTGTAATGGAGAAATTGGGTCTTATGTCGGTAAGACACAGCCAGGTTGCAAAGTTGTCGGGCGGACAAAGGAAGAGGCTGTCTATTGCTCTTGAGCTTGTGTGCGATCCGACGTTGTTCATTCTTGATGAACCCGATTCCGGTCTTGACGGAGTGGTTGCCAGAAACCTGTTTGAAACACTGCGTGGTATAGCCGATGAAGGCAAGATAGTAATAGTTATTACACATACACCTGATCGTGTCATAGATCTGTTTGACGATGTCATAGTTCTGGCAAAGGATGCTGCGAGGATCGGAAGGCTTGCGTACTACGGACCGATAAAGGATTCGTATGAATTCTTTGGCAAGAAGACGATGGAAGAAATACTGCTGTGTATCAATCAGAAAGACGAAGGCGGAGAAGGAAGAGCCGATGAGTTTGTGGAAAAATACAACGCCGGATGATTCCGGTGTGATAAAACACAGAGGCCGGTTAAGGCAGCTGGTCATATACCTTGCCAAGTTTTTCAGGCTGTTTATTTTGCAGAACGATTGGAAGGTTCTTCCCATGTCTGCGATCATAGCAGCAATGGTATCTCTTGCTGTCGGAAAATGGATGTTCGTAACGATGGAAGGAACGTTCCAGGGGACGTTTGCTCTTGCATGCGTATGTATATGGAACGGATTCTTTAACTCTATCCAGTCGATATGCAGAGAAAGAGCGGTAATAAAGCGGGAACACAGAGCGGGACTTCATATAACATCGTATGTCGGAGCGCATTTGATATATCAGGCTTTTTTGTGTATTGCACAAACACTGATCACTATTTATGTTTGTGGACTTGCGGGTGTAGTGTATCCGACCGAGAAAGTCCTGTCTTCAACTCTGGGCATTGAAAGTTCTGTGGGTGCATTTACATTTGAGCTGTTTATTACACTATTCCTCGTTACGTATACTGCGGATCTAATGGCACTTATGATATCTGCGATTGTACATACGCAGATGACAGCCATGACCGTAATGCCGTTTATGCTCATAATACAGCTCGTATTTTCAGGATTCATTGCTTTGCCCGAGGCTCTTTCGGATGTAACGAAGCTTATGTTGTCCAAGTGGGGAGTACAGGGACTGTGTGTAATATCCGGATATAATGATCTGCCTGCAGTCATGGTCTGGAATAAAATGTCATCAAGCGGAGACAAGATAGATATTGGCGGGGGTGTATCGTTAAAGGACGTTATGGACATAGTGGAAGAACAGGGAATGAGAGAAACTGTTCTTCAGAAGCTTGGGCAGGCAAATCAGAGAGCTGATTTTGCCTCGACGGTCGAAAATCTTACTGAAAGCTGGGCATTTCTTATCACGCTGGCCGCTGTGTTTGCAATCGTTACCATTGTATTCTTGGAATTCATTGACAGAGATAAGCGGTAAATCCAAAAAAATATTGACATTGTTTCATTTTTTATTGAAAATTATACGGAAATGGTTATTTAGAATCCGGATATATTTATATGTGAGGGGAGAGATTATGCGTAAGATATTTGGTATTTGTCCGGTCATTGCGTTATGCGTGTTGTTACTTTGTCCGGCTGTTGTTTTTGCCGATGAAGTACCGGAACCCGTGATGACAGAGGAGCAGCAGGCAGCACTTGCGGTGCTTGCCGAACAGCACGCAGCGCTTGCGGCTCAGCAGCAGGAGGCTATTGCAGCACAGCAACAGGCAGCACTCACAGCACTTGCCGAACAGCAGGCGGCCCTTGCGGCACAACAGGAGGCTGCTCTTAGGGCTATTCAGGAAGCACAGGCTGCTGCAGCAGCTCAGGCGGAGAAGGAAGCAAAAGAAGCAGCAGAGATACAAAGAGCACTTGCGGCGCAGGATGCGGCAATGCAGGCGGCTTCTTCCGGAATGACATATGTTGATATAAGTATCGATAATCAGATACTTACGTATTTTGTAAACGGTACGGTAGCACTTACGACACCTTGTGTTTCGGGTGGTCCCAAGAACAGTACACCGAGAGGTGTTTTTGCGATCAACAGTATGGTTCCGGGTAAATACCTTACCGGTCCCGACTGGCATGTGTGGGTAAACAGATGGATGAGATTCTGCGGAAACTGCGGAATACATGATGCCTCATGGAGGAAGAGCTTCGGAGGAGAAATCTATAAGAGAAACGGCTCTCACGGATGTGTAAACATTCCTTCCGACAAAGCCAATCAGCTGTACGGTATGGTTGGACTCGGGACGATGGTTATCGTGCATTAAGCTTATACCGGAAAACAACTGTAAAACAGACCGACCCCGCTTGAAGGATCGGTCTGTTTTGTTTTTAGATATTGTCGCTTTCGTCGGAATCAATTGTATCGGAATCCTCGGAAACGGTCATTGAATTAAGTATCCTCTTTCCGAGATAAATATAGACAACAGCAAAAACTGCGGCCGCACATTCCACGGAGGCAAGCGGTATCGGAAGCCCGAACTGGAACAGCGCCGCGGGAACATCCACGAGCGAATGAAGAATGATCGCAAGAGGGTATAGCATGAATCTGCCTTTTTGCCTTGCAGCCACATAGACGATCATAGACAAAGCGATGTGAATGATCATAGCCGGAATTCTCTCGAATACGGCGAGACAAATAGTACTAAGCTGAAGTGTATCGGCCATCCGGATTACTGCTGCGGTTGTGACCGAATCTTTCATCGGAACACCGATCTTTGCAAGCAGTAACACCACATATACCATTCCGAGAACCAAAATCACTTCTATACCACCGTGACCGATCCCATATGCGACAGCGCTTGATTTCTCCTTATTGTCCTTGAGCATCACCTTGAATCCGAACAGTCTGCCGGTCTCTTCGAATATGCCCGCGGTAAGTACCGCATAGATTGTAAACAGCACGGGTGAAGAATTAAGAGTACGGGAAATCGGACTTGCAACAATAAGGCACAAAGCGTGTAATCCCTGTTCTAAAAGTTTGGCAAAGAGAATGAAGCAAATTGCACCGGTGATAAATCCCCACATCGGTGCTTTTGTCTTTCTTCTCCACCATATGACAGCTCCTACCGGAAGCAGGAAACTGAATATAACCGTAAATACAATTGCAATATTATTCATCATAGCCATTACCACATTTTATCACAAGACAAATCGTTTTGCACAAACAAGTTGAAATCATTATAATAGACTCGTTGTGAGAGGATCGGAGAACGGTGTTGTGATCGGTATAAAAGAGTATCAGAAAATATATGAGATGCTTGATAAAGTAAGCCCCGTGCCATACGACTGCGGAGCCGGTTGCGGTTCTATTTGCTGCAGGGACGATTCATTTGACAAGGACAGTGAGCCTTATATTTATCTGCTTCCCGGAGAGAAGGAATATCTTGAATATGCCGGAGCGGATATTATCATAAGGAGAGAACGTCGCAAGGAGCATGACCTTCCCGCATCTTACGGTAAGTATGTTTATCTTGCTTGTTGTTCCGGTCCGGAGTCATGCGACAGGAGTCACCGCCCGATCCAGTGCAGGTCATTTCCGCTCGCGCCTCACTACACGGAGGACGGCGAACTCATTCTTATAAACTGCGATGAGGAATTGCCGTATGTTTGTCCGCTGATCAGGGACAAAACAGTACTTTCGGATGATTTTAAAAAAATCACACTCAAAGCATGGAAGATCCTTGCCGGGGACGAGGCGATAAGAGATCTTATAATCATGGATTCAAAAAACAGAACCGATAAGGAGACAGACTGAAATGAATGTTGAAATAACTGACGGATTAAGAGAGTGTATAAACGAATATTTTGTCGGTAAAGAGAGTGTTGTCGAAGATGTTCTGACGTGTCTTATCGCGGGAGGACATGTTCTGTTGGAAGATGTTCCGGGTGTCGGTAAGACTACTATGGCGCGCACGCTTTCAAAATCAATTGATTGCAGTTTCTCTCGTATCCAGTTTACGCCCGATACGCTTCCGTCGGACGTTGTCGGACTGTCTGTGTACAACATGAAAACACAGGATTTTGAATATAAGGAAGGTGCGATAATGCATCAGATGATACTTGCCGATGAGATTAACAGAACGTCTCCCAAGACACAGGCAAGTCTTCTTGAGGCGATGGCCGAAGGAAGGGTGACCGTCGACGGTAAAACATACGAACTTCCACAGCCTTTTATGGTTATAGCTACACAGAATCCGGTTGAATTTCTCGGAACGTATCCGCTGCCCGAGGCACAGATGGACAGGTTCATGATGAGGCTTACTATAGGTTATCCCGATGCTGCAGAAGAGATTCGTCTTGCCAAAAATCATCTCGAAGATAAGACTGTCGATAAGATATCAGCCGTATGCAAAGCCGAGGACATAATCGAACTTAGGCAGCAGGCGAAGAATGTATATGTCAGTGACGGCGTACTTGGATATGTTCAGGAGATAATTGCATCAACCCGTAATGAGAGCAGATTTGTCATGGGAGCAAGTCCGCGTGCCATGATCTCTCTTTTGGATGCCGCACGTGCAAAAGCTGTTCTTGATAAGCGTGATCATGTCAAGCCCGATGATGTGAAGGCTGTTGCCGTTAACGTTCTTCATCACAGGCTGACTCTTACTTCCGAGGCCAGAATACGTAAAGAAAACATGGACAGTATTATCACTTCCCTTATTCTTAAAGCAAAGGTTCCCATGGAGTGATCCTCAGATGAAGAGAAACAGGATCATCTTGGTCATATTATGGATCATGTCTCTTGTTGCCATCTCCTTTTACGGAGGTGTGATAAGCTACGGCTTTTTCTTTATCATTACGTTCATTCCCGTTATATCAATATTATATTTGTTTTTTGTGATACTGTTTTTCAAAGTGTATCAGAAGCTTGACGGACGACACCTTATCAGCAATCGTCCGTTCACGTTCTACTTTACTCTTCAGAACGAAAGCATCATGTCGTTTTCCGGAATACGTGTCGATTTTTATTCTTCTTTCTCCACGATCAGCGGTCTTGACGATGCAACGGAATATGAACTTGCACCCCGTTCGGGCATAAAAAAGAATACAGAACTTGTGTGTAAATATCGCGGTGAATATGAGGTCGGGATTAAAAATATAATCGTTCAGGATTTCTTCAGGCTCTTCCGCATTTCATACAGAAACCGTGAACCGCTGCGTGTCACGGTCAAACCGAATATAGTCACGCTTGGATCGCTTCATATCAGTGAGGATATAACAAACAGCGCAAAAGATGCAGTGGCGGAAATTACGGAACCTGATGTACTCGTAAGGGAATATACACCGTCGGACGATATGAGAATGATAAGTTGGAAAGCAACGGCGGCGACGCAGAAGCTTATGGTTAGGGAGCGTATCGGACAGCAACAGCAGGGTGTCGGGATACTCTTAGATCCGAAGCGCAACAGTTCCGATCCCGGCATGTACCTTCCGGTCGAAGACAAGATGCTTGAGACGATTATTGCACTTGCGTTGTATTTTTGTTCCAACAACACTCCGGTAAGTGTATTTGACGGTAAAGAGTCATATTCGGATATGACCGGGAGTTACGGATGGTTTGATGCATTCTACGAAAAGATGTGTAAGTTTGTGTTCGACGAAGATATCGACACGGCTCTTGTATATGAGAACGCGTTTTGCGATGAAAGCATGATCGGCAAGAAGACCGTGTTTATCGTGACAAGTGTATGGGATGATCACACATCCATGTTTGTTAAAGAACTGAGCCGACGCAGTATTGCCGCTAACGTTTGTCTTATTACCGATACCGGAGAGCTTTTGATGCCGGAAGATGAGATTCCGAGATGCACCATCGTGAATATTCCGACGGGTTGCGACCTTACGGAGGTGCTGTGATGATAAAGGTAATATACGATCTTGTATATACGGTCCTGCTTTGCCTTACAACTGTGCTGGTGGGATATGATTATATCGGAATAAGCGAATCATCTGCGTTGTTGTACCTGGTTACCGTATTATCTGCGTCTTTTTGTGTCGCCTTTGGACATCTTAAGACTAAGGGCAGACTGCTTATTTCCGGTATCACACTAACTGTTATTGTCGCGGCTGCGTTTATCGGAAAAGGTGATTTTATAAAAGACAATATCCGGTTTATCTGGGTATTTGTCATTTGCGTGGTGTGCTATGCGATACAGTTTGCCGCATCTTGCAAAACCGGTGTAAGGGCAGCGGTTGCGACAATCGTTCTTGCAGTCGCGGTAGTGTTCATGATTACAAAACACTCTGTTGGCAGGGGAGTTTTTGTTATGACCATGCTTTTTGAGGCTGCATCGGTTGCTGAACTTATACAGGCCGGATGGAAAAAGGAGACGGTTATAGGAAAGAAGGAACATGTCGTATTTATCATGCCGTTTCTTATTGTTCTTATTATTCCGCTCTGTCTTGTAAAGATTCCCGACAAGCCTTATGACTGGAGATTTGTAAGGGTAGCATATGACAACATAAAGAGTGGTTATGAAGTTATTGTTCAGACGCTGTTTCCCGAAAACGGATGGGACGGCGGAGACAACATGGGCTTTTCGGAAAGAGCCGCGCTTGGCGGAATCATCAAGGACGATCCGTACAAAGTTCTATTCGTATCTTCGGATTCACCCAATGATTACAGAGTGTACCTTGCGGGAAAATCATTTGATTCGTTTGACGGGCACAGATGGATCAAGAAAGATGATTCGAAAACGGATCAAAGATCGCTCGATGTTATTGAGACAGCTGCGGCAATACTCGGTCATAACAGCGATAATAAAAAAGATTACATGCACATAGTAAGACTCCATGTTAAGTATGAAGGCATTCGAACATCATGTGCTTTCATACCGGCAAAATCGTCCCCCGACACTTCCGTTGACATGATCCAGACCGGTGGAGATATGAGACTTGTAAAAGGGAGGAAGGGAGATTACATCGTTGATTATTACCGTATCAACAGGGATGGATCGGACTTTGACGATATATTAAAAAACGAAAAGGAACTAACCGCAAAGGATTGGGAGCTTGGCCTTCAGGAGACAGGGGATGTTCTGAAAAAGAAGCTGTCTTATAACGACTATAAACAATACAGAGAAGACATTTACAAATACTATGCCGGGGATCCTAAGCTGTCGGAAAAGGCAGAGCGGTTTATGGATGATCTGCTTGACGGTTCGGACAGTGATCTTGAAACGGCAAAACGTATAGAAGCGATGCTTTCCGGATATAAATATACGAGGACACCGGGAAATATTCCGGAATCTGTGAAAACAGGTTCTGATTTTATCGACTATTTCATTTTTGACAAACGCGAAGGATTTTGCACGCATTTTGCATCGGCGTTTGTTATGCTTGCAAGATCCCGTGGTATTCCGGCGCGTTATGTGCAGGGTTACAGTGTGCTTTCCGGATCGACGGGTTTTGAAGTTGATTCCGACAGGATACATGCATGGCCCGAGGCATATTTTGACGGAGTCGGATGGATCGGTTTTGAACCGACTCCCGGGTACAGACAGGCTGCCGGGTGGGAAGTATCCGACAAGGAGGGCTCTGCCGGCGTAAGTCATAATCCCTATGAGGATTATGCCGAAAAGTACCAAAATAACGGATCCGGGGAAAACGATACGGATGAAGCGACGATGAAATCACGTGTAGCTGTCAACATGACACTTGTAAAAAGAGTGTTCCTGTTTATTGCGCTATTCGTACTGCTGTTCGGTATAGTTGACGGTATCATCCGAAAGCTTCTCTATCAAAGAATGGACGACAGGCAGAAAGTATTATATTTGTGTAAAAGAAATATGAAAACGTTAAAAAGGCTCGGGCTTCGCCTCAAGACGGGTGAAACGCTCAGCGAGTATTCCGAAAGGATAAACGGAAAAGCGCCCGCGGAATTTACGGAATTCATCGACACATATGAACAGGCTCTTTATGCGCCCAAACGCCAGTATAATGCGGATCTTGCCGTGCTTGAAAAAAATATTTCGGAAAAAATCAAAAAGGGTGTTAAGTTTATCCGGGTTGGATCCGATATACTTTTTGAAAAACATAGATAGCGCGCACAACGCGCTCATCCGAAACGGACTTCGGAGTTGATTTCTCAACGGAATGAGAACCCCTATCCGGTGTAGTGTCCAGCTACACTTTCTTTTCTGTTCAGAATACTCCCAAGTTTAGTTTGATACGAACATGATCCCACTATATGAAGAGGTTTAATATAGTGCCTTATCATGGTATAATTTACAGGAGGTAGGTATATGAGCGAGATGAATGTAGGAAGCGTATCAGGCGTATACAGTTCAATAAGTGCAAGCGCACCGGCAGCAGCCGAATCCAAGTCTAATGAGACGGCCAAGACCGGAGCAAATACAAGTAATGTGGCTGCCGTTTACGAGAAGAGCGGTGCAGAAGAGAAGAAAGCTACATACTCGATCAACAAGATGAGTGCAGAAGATCGGGCAGCACTTGTTCAGCAGCTTAAGGAGGACGAGATCGCAAGAAGGAACCAGCTCGCTGAGATCGTACAGAAAATGTTTACCGATCAGGCCGGAACCGCAAAGCTTTCCGAACTGTTCACACCCGATAAATTAAAAAATGTTTCCCAGGCCGATATCGACAAAGCCAAAGAGGATATTTCCGAGGACGGTTACTGGGGAGTTAATAAGACGGCACAGAGACTTTTCGATTTTGCCTCGGCACTTGCGGGAGATGATCCCGAGAAGATGAAAGAAATGCAGGCGGCAATGGAAAAGGGCTTCAAGGAAGCAACCGGAGCATGGGGCGATGAGCTTCCCGGAATATGCAAGGATACTTTCGATGCCGCTAACAAGATGTTTGATGAGTATTATGCATCAAAGGACTGATCAGTTTTCGTGATCTAAGGAGGCGATGAAATGTTTGATATTACTTCGATGTTGGGAAGCTCTGATTCAGGATCGAATAATTCCATGGGATCTTTTGATTTTGCGAATTATGCAGCGATCAAGAATGGAAGCTACGGCAAGCTCGTAAAATCATACTATGCGGGAACCACCAAAGATGTAGAAGCCCAGAAGGCACAGACAACCAAGGCTTCCAATACGACCAAGAAGAATGAAACCGCTGATGTTGACAAAACAGGTCTTACTCAGATCAAGAAGGATGCTGATCAGCTTAAGACATCTGCAGAGGCTCTTTCCAAGGACGATCTTTGGAAGAAGACCGACGGAAAGCTTGATACGGACAAGATTACAAGTGCGGTCAAGGATTTTGCCAACAATTACAATAAGGTCATTGAGCAGTCTTCAAAAGTCAGCTCCAAGGAAATAGCCCAGGATGTAAAGGGCATGACCGGCATGACGGCCACCTTCTCGAAAGTGCTTGACAAGATAGGTATCAAGGTCGGTGATGACGGCAAGATGACAGTTGACGAGGAAGCTCTTAAGAAAGCTGACACGGCAACGATCAACTCCCTCTTTAAGGGGAACGCAACATACGGATCCCAGATAGCCGATAAGGCAAACAGCATTAACCGTGATGCAGATCTCGGATCGAGCATATACAACGGTAATGCGACAACATCAAGCACACTTTCAAGTGTTTACAACCAGTTTATCTGATCATTTGTTTATCAGTGAACTATACAGACAATCCTTTACTTAACATGCATCCCGGCAGTTCATACTGCCGGGATCTTGTTCTTGTATTATGACTAAATAAATGATAGAGTAATCTAAAGATAAACGAACTGTTCCGTCATTTTTTGACCGGGGGGATTATTATGGCTATGTTGGAATCCGGCGAGGATTATATCGAGACAATTTACAGACTGAAGAAGAAAAACGGGGTCGTCTACTCAATCGATGTGGCAAGAGAGCTCGGGTTTTCCAGACCGAGTGTCAGCCGTGCGATGGGAATCCTTCGCGAAGAGGATTATATCGTGATGGATGAGGTGAGTAAGGAGATCACCCTTACCGAGAAAGGTCGTAAGAAGGCTGTTGAGATTTATGACAAGCATAAGACACTTACGCAGTTTCTTCAGAAAGTTGCAGGAGTATCATCCAAAGTTGCCGAAACGGATGCATGCCGTATTGAGCATATTATCAGCGCCTCTACATTTAAAGGCATCAAGAACTACATGAAAAACAATTAATCAGAAAAGGAGAACACGCTTATGAAATGGGTATGTCAGGTATGCGGTTACGTTCATGAAGGAAGTGAGCCCCCTGAGGCTTGTCCACAGTGTAAAGCTCCCGCAGCAAAGTTCACGAAGCAGGAAGGCGAGATGACATGGGCAGCAGAACATGTTGTCGGAGTTGCAAAGGGTGTATCAGATGATATTATTGCGGATCTTCGTGCCAACTTCAACGGAGAGTGCTCGGAAGTCGGAATGTATCTTGCAATGGCAAGAGTCGCATTCAGAGAGGGTTATCCGGAGATTGGGATGTATTACGAGAAGGCCGCTTTTGAAGAAGCAGAACATGCTGCCAAGTTTGCGGAGCTTCTTGGCGAAGTGGTTACGGATTCAACAAAGAAGAACCTTGAGATGCGCATAGAGGCAGAGAACGGCGCTACTGCAGGTAAGACTGATCTAGCCAAGCGTGCTAAGGCTGCCAACCTCGATGCTATTCATGACACGGTTCATGAGATGGCGCGCGACGAGGCAAGACACGGCAAGGCATTCAAGGGTCTTCACGACAGATACTTCGGATAATTGAAACGCTTTGAAATAAAGGCTTTTTAGCGAATAAGGGAATGGATAGAGATTCTGTCTGTTCCCTTTTTTCGTTTAGCGGATTGTCCGAAAGTTGTCTTTTTATCCTTAGAGCTACTGTAGCAGCAACTAATAGTTGTCCTTCTTAAAAGTTGTCCTTTGTTACAGCTCTTCTTACACATTAGCACCATTTAAAAATTCTTGTGCTTGTTTAATAACTTAATCTACTGGTACTGCGAGACCCCACAAATTATAATAATCATCTTTTTGCTCTTCACTTTCTCCTTCAAAAAACAGATAGGCTGTACCATCTCCCGCTCCACCTGTTACTTGTTCAAGGTCATTCATATCGAGTTTTCTTCCGAGTTTCTTATTGTCATTCTGTTTGTTGTTATCCATAATTCATATCTTCCTTTCTAATTCATTCATATTCAAGTGTTTACCCTATTTTGATTTTCATTTGGTTGGTTATTCCTTATCTTTCTCCTATTATCTTACCAGACTCGCTTACTATATAGCCCCGTTTTGTTCCTGTTGCAAAATGTTCTCCACCAAACTCATCGGGACGTCCTTCTCCTACATGTATGGTGGAACCGCCGGTTATCTGCTCAAGGTCATTTGTATTAAGGGTGTGGCTGGATTTAATATTGTTTTGGTTATTGTTATTCATAACGAAAGCCTCCTCACAGCTATTTTAATAATATTATTATACTATATAGAATAGTCACAAAAGTGTCACATTTTAAGTATGTGCAAAGAATTAATTGAAAATTCTGTTCTCTTTATATTTGCCCATCCCGTCCGAAAGATGTTCTTCGCCGTAAGCCATATGGTATAATCGTTTTTATGAAAAACGAAAGAGATAAAAACGGAATTACCGAGTTGTTGTATGAGCATGACGGGATGCTGACGGAATTTGATGCGACCGTAGTAGAATGCGGGAGATGTGCTAAGTGCCAAAAGGACTATGTTGTACTTGACCGTACCGCTTTTTTTCCTGAAGGAGGAGGACAGGACGCCGATACGGGAGAGCTTATATGCGATGACAAAAGTACGGTGAGTGTTACGGATGTTCAGACTGTAGACGGTCAGGTGCGTCATTACGTTGACAGATGTTTGCAGGAAGGCATTTCGATTCACGGAAAGATTGACAAAGACATCAGGTACGCCCGTATGCAAAATCACGGAGCGGAGCACCTTGTATGCGGACTCATTCATAATCTGTACGGGTTTGATAATGTCGGATTTCACATGACCGGTGAAGGGATGGTCATAGACATAAGCGGTCCGCTTACAAAGGAACAGCTTGCCGACATCGAGATGCGTGCCAATAAGGTCGTTTATGAGAATGTTCCCGTAACCGTAAGTTTTCCTTCGGCACTGGAAGCGAAAAAAACAGATTACAGAAGCAAGCTTGATATAGAAGATAACATCAGACTTGTGACGATAGAAGGATATGATGTATGTGCGTGTTGTGCACCCCATCTTGACTCTACCGGAAGATTCGGTGTCATTAAGATACTCGGTTCGGCTCCGCACAGAGGCGGTACAAGGATTACGATGATTGCAGGTACGGATGCTTACAAAGACTATGTCATGCTTCACAATGACAATGCAAAAATAATGGAACTGCTGTCGTCGGGGCGTGATCATACAGCCGATTTTGTTAGCGATCTTTTGGAAAGATATGCCGCACTTAAAGAGGATATGGGACAGCTTCGAAAGAAGATGGCCGGGATCGAAACCGGAGAAGCTTTAAAACGCCTGAAGGACAGGGGTTCATCCGATACCGTACCCGAGCTGATTTTTTCCGAATCAACTGACCCGGTGGGACTTAGGAATCTTGTTAATGAGTGTACAAAGGTGTTCGAAGGTATTGTATGTGCATTCTTAAGCGAAGAATCAGGGTACAGGTATATATTTTCCGTTTGTGAGAAAAACGTGTCAGAGGCCGGATTACAGTCCCTGGCAAAGGATTTTAACGAAAAGTGTTCGGGACGCGGAGGCGGCAGTAACATCATGGTTCAGGGATCAACAAAGGCTGATCGCGATCATATCGAAGCATATTTCGCCCAAAAGTATCAAAAACCATAAAAATGTGGATAAATTGCTTAAAAAAGCGTAAAATATAAGAGTTAGTTTGTTTTATCAATGTTGAGGAGTTTATGTTATGGCAGACAAAAAACAGGTTGAGCAGATCACGTCAATGGAGGTTGATTTTGCTCAGTGGTACACGGATGTAGTTAAGAAGGCGGATCTTATCGATTACACGAGCGTAAAAGGATGCATGGTGTTCAAGCCTGCGGGATACGCTATTTGGGAGCTGATCCAGAAACAGATGGATGAAAGGTTCAAGGCATGCGGCGTTGAGAACGTTTATTTGCCAATGTTTATCCCGGAGAGTCTTCTCGAAAAGGAGAAGGATCATGTAGAGGGATTTGCACCTGAGGTTGCATGGGTTACTCACGGAGGACTTGCACCGCTTCAGGAAAGGATGTGCGTAAGACCCACATCCGAAACGTTGTTCTGCGATTTTTACAAGAACGAAGTTCATTCATACAGAGATCTTCCCAAAGTGTACAATCAGTGGTGCTCAGTAGTACGTTGGGAGAAAGAGACAAGACCGTTCCTGCGCTCAAGAGAATTCTTATGGCAGGAAGGACATACGATACATGCAACGTTTGAAGAGGCTGAAGAGAGAACTATTCAAATGTTGAACCTTTATGCACAATTTTGCGAGGAAGTTCTTGCGATTCCCGTAATCAAAGGACGAAAGACCGACAAGGAGAAGTTTGCGGGAGCAGAAGCAACATATACGATCGAAGCGCTTATGCATGACGGAAAAGCTCTTCAGTCGGGAACAAGCCACAACTTCGGTGACGGATTCGCCAAAGCATTCGACATCCAGTTTACCGATAAGGACAACACATTAAAGCATCCGTTCCAGACTTCATGGGGAACGACAACCAGACTCATCGGTGCGATCATAATGGTTCACGGTGACGATAACGGACTTGTTCTTCCTCCGAAGGTTGCTCCGATGCAGGCTGTAATAGTACCGATCAGACAACAGCAGGAAGGCGTGCTTGAAAAAGCATCCGAAATAAAGGAAGAGCTTCTGGCAAAAGGCATCCGCGTAAAGGTTGATGATACCGACAAGAGTCCCGGATGGAAGTTCGCTGAAGCCGAGATGAGAGGAATCCCCGTAAGGATCGAGATAGGTCCCAAGGATATCGAAGCAGGCAAGGCAGTAATTGCCCGTCGTGATACGGGAGAGAAAACGGAATGTTCTATCAATGATATTTCTCAAACGGTAGAAAAACTTCTTGAGACGATCCAGAAGGATATGCTTGAGAAAGCCCGTAAACGTCGTGATCTTCAGACGTATACGGCTACAAACAAAGAAGAATTCGAAAAACTGTTTGCGGAAAAATCAGGATTTGTTAAAGCAATGTGGTGCGGCGATGTTGCATGCGAAAACGAGATAAAGGAAAAGCTTTCGGTAACAAGCCGTTGCATGCCGTTTGAACAGGAGAATATTGCAGATACATGCGTATGCTGCGGCAAGCCCGCGAAGAAACTCGTATACTGGGGAAGAGCATACTAATTGTCACGATTGCAAAGCAAAAGAAAGAGGTAAGAGATTATGAATGTACTTGTCATCAATTGCGGAAGCAGCTCACTTAAATACCAGCTTATTAATGCCGACAATGAGAAGGTGCTCGCAAAGGGGCTGTGTGAGCGTATCGGAATCGACGGAGGTATGCATACATACCAACCCGGAGACGGCGAAAAGATAAAGACCCAGGTTGACATGCCTAGTCATACCAAGGCTGTATCGCTTGTGCTTGAGGCACTTACCGACGAAAAGAACGGAGTAATAAAGAGTCTGTCCGAAATAGATGCGGTAGGTCACAGAATAGTACACGGTGGAGAGAAGTTCTCGAAGTCGGTCATCATAGATGATGAAGTATTAAAAGAAATAGAAGCATGCAATGATCTTGCACCTCTTCACAATCCGGCAAACCTCATCGGGGTTAATTCATGCAGAGAACTCATGCCGAACGTTCCGATGGTTGCAGTGTTTGATACCGCATTTCATCAGACTATGCCTCCGAAGGCATATTTATACGGTATCCCGTACGAGTATTACAAAAAATACAAAGTTCGTCGTTACGGATTCCACGGAACAAGTCATGAATACGTGGCAAACAGAACCGCACAGTTTCTCGGTAAGGACATCAAGGATATGAAGATCATTGTATGTCATCTGGGAAACGGTGCTTCGATCTCTGCCGTTAACGGTGGAAAATGTGTTGATACTTCAATGGGACTTACACCTCTTGAAGGTCTTATTATGGGAACAAGAAGCGGTGATCTTGATCCTGCAATACTTGAATTCATATCCGGAAAAGAAAATCTGTCATTTAACCAGATGCTTAACATTCTTAACAAAAAATCGGGTGTGCTCGGATTGTCCGATGGTGTATCTAGTGATTTTCGCGATCTCGGTGAAGCAGCAGCTTCCGGAAACGAACAGGCAAAGACTGCGCTTGAAACTTATGCGTATCATGTAGCGAAATATATAGGATCATATGTTGCTGCAATGAACGGAGTTGATGCGATCACATTTACCGCCGGTGTCGGAGAGAACAACATTCAGGCAAGGGAAGAAATATGCGGATACCTTACATATCTCGGAACGCAGATAGACACCGAAAAAAATAACATCAGAGGCGAAGAAACGATAATCTCGAAGGACGGATCCAAAGTGACACTTCTTGTGATCCCGACCGATGAGGAAATGTCGATAGCAAGGCAGACGGTGGCTCTTGTATGCTGATATCTTATCCCGCAAATGTTAAGAAGATAATCGACAGATTGCAGGAAGAAGGTTATGAAGCCTATGCAGTCGGAGGATGCGTGCGGGATTCTTATCTCGGACTTACTCCGAATGATTGGGATATAACAACAGATGCCAAGCCGGATCAGATCAAGGAGTTGTTTCGAAGAACGATAGATATCGGGATTGAGCACGGAACAGTCAAGGTGATGATCGGCAATGACGGTTATGAGATCACGACATACCGTATCGACGGCGAGTATGAAGACAGCCGGCATCCCAAGCAGGTCACATTCACGGATGAGTTAAAAGAAGATCTCCGGCGTCGTGATTTTACCATAAACGCAATGGCATACAGCGAGAAGACGGGACTGGTCGATCTGTTTGGCGGAGTTGACGATCTTGAGAGCGGTATCATACGCGCAGTCGGGGATCCGGAAGAACGTTTTTCCGAAGATGCTCTTCGTATACTTCGTGCACTCAGGTTTTCCGCACGATTCGGATACAATATAGACAAGAAGACGAAAGAAGCCATCGTAAAGCTTGCGCCTACGCTTGCGAATATTAGCGCGGAGCGGATCCGCGAGGAGATGGAAAAGCTTATATGTTCGGACAATCCGGACAGGCTCCGCTGGGCATACATATACGGTGTTACGAAAATCATTTTTCCCGAGTGGGACGTTATGATGGAATGCTACCAGCAGACTCCGCATCATTTTACCGATGTCGGGGATCATACCGTTATGGCGCTTGAATATATCGTCGATCATTATGTTGACATACCGGAGACGGACAACAGGGTTTTGCGTATTGCAACGGTTCTTCATGATATTGCCAAGCCGGTCATGAAGACTTTCGGACCGGATCGTGTTAATCACTTTACGGGACATCCGGGAAAAGGCGTTAAGCCCTCGGAGGCTTTTCTTCGAAGACTCAAATATGACAACGATACGATAGCCAGAGTAAAAAAGCTTGTCAGATATCACGACGATCTTCCGGAGCTGTCTTATCCGGAGGTAAGAAGATTTATCGTAAGCGTGGAAGAGTCGAACATGGAAAATCTCATAAGGCTCAAATACGCCGACCTTTATGCGCATACAAAGTATCACATAAATCTGTTTGAGGATAAGGTTAAGACTTTGGAGAAAATGTATCGCAAGATACTCAAAGACGGGGATTGTCTGTCGATAAAAGATCTTGCGGTTAACGGGCATGATCTTATCAATGAAGGGATCAAAGAGGGACCTCAACTCGGAGAAGTGCTTGGACGTCTGTTTGACAAAGTTCTTGATGATCCTGCAATGAATGACAGAGACAGACTGCTGGAGGAATTGCATAGAATATCCGGATGAAAGACATTGAAAAAGTAGTCATTCCGATCATTGTCATAATGTTAATAACAATGCTCGGGATATATTACATTTCAAAAGAATATAAAGAGCAGCAGAATGCAAAACGTGCCGAGGAGATCAAAGAAGAGATCGAATCCAATCCGGTAGCGGACGAGGATCTTGAATATGAGATCATCGCGATGCTTGTCGGAAAAGACGAGGAAGATCAAAAGCTCAAATTCATGTCTGTGGATAATGACAGACTGTTTGAGCTTGAATATTCGAACAGTACGCCGATTTTCGGAAAGCACGGCAATTATCTTACACTGGAGCAGATCCCTCTCGGAGAGGTACTTGATGTTACCTACAGCGTACACAGCAGGAAATTAAAACAGCTCAAAATCAGCGATGAAGCGTGGACATTTACCGACGTCACGAAGTTCTCGATAAACGAAGAAGAGAAGAGAATGGACATCGCGGGAAGTACATACAAGCTTCCCAAGACCGCGATTGTGTCATACAAAGATGAGCTTGCATCATTCATGGATGTAACGGATGTCGATACTCTGATCGTCAAGGGATACGGCAGAAAAATATGCTCGATCATAGTAGACAGAGGACACGGTTATATCAGACTTCAGAATGATTCGTATTTTGAAGGCGGATGGATTGAAATCGGTCAGGAGATAATCAAACCGGTAACGGAAGAGATGCTCATACCAGTTCCCGAAGGAAACTATCATGTCCGGCTTACTAACAGAGGATATGCGGCCGAAGAGGATGTTACTGTTGAAAGGGACAGGGAGTCTCTGATAGATCTTTCGAAAGTTAACATTAAGGAAGTAGCCATAGGCCATGTGGCGTTTACTATAATTCCGGATTATGCCCAGTTATATATAGACGGGGAGATTACAGATTACGAAGACAGAGTTCCGCTCGAATTCGGTATTCACAAAGTTCATGTTGAGCTTGCGGGTTATAAAGGTGTAGACACAAATATCCGTGTTTCCGATCAGTATGTGAATGTAGACATCACACTTGAAAAGGACGGAGGGGATACATCAAAAACGTCAACTACCGGTGGTACATCGCGGACAACGCCCACACCGACTCCTTCCGCAACACCTTCTGCCATACCGACTACCACAAATGCGGTATATCCGGCTCTGGCACCTGCGGCACCGGCGCAATTTGCTACATCTTCGTCTTCAACGTCGACGACATCAACGACGAGCAGCACTTCCTCGTCCTCTACGACATCGACTACGAATCCGACGGATGTTATCAGCAATACAAAAAAAGCATTCATAGAATGTCCGGAAGAGGCAGAAGTATTCGTTGACGGAATCTATGTCGGAATAACACCGGTACTGTTTGCAAAGCCCAATCCGGGTTCGCATGTTGTTACTCTTTCAAGGAACGGATATGTAACGAAGAGTTATACCGTATCCGTACCCGATGATAATAATGACGTCACGTTCTCGTTCTCCGATCTTGTAAAAGATGAGAAACAGGATAAAGACAAAGATAAAGATAAAGAAAAAGATCATGATCATGATGACGAGGATGATGATGACGATGACGACGACGATGATGAATAAGTTGGAACAGGAATGAAAAGGTATTTGAAAAAACGTGAAAACAGGATAACGCTTATGTTTTTCATCGTCACGATGATCGTTGCGATAAGCCCGCTTATTTCCAGATATTGTATTAACGGACACGATCTGGAATACCATCTGCTACGCATTGAGAGCCTTAAGGAGGGCATACTCATAGGACGCCCGTTCCTTAAAGCGAACACGTTGTTCTTCGGTGGAGCAGGCTATGCGAGCTCTATGTTTTACTCGGATCTGTTTATGCATATCCCGGCTCTTCTTCGTGTTTTTCACGTAAGCATCGGAAAGAGCTTTCACATTTACACAGCCATGATATTTGTTCTGTGTTATCTGTCGACGTTCTACTGCGTATGGAAGATGAGCCTGTCCAAATTTGCGGGAACCGTAGCAGCGATACTGCTGACACTTTGTCCGTATCATATGGACGATATGCTTGTAAGGACCGCATGCGGTGAAAACGCGGCATTCATCTTTCTGCCTTTTGCGGTATACGGTATCTTCAATCTTCTGTTTGAGGAAATGGACAAGCCCTGGGTATTCGGCATCGGTTACGGAGGACTGATACTCACTCATCCCGCAACATGTTTTATCACAGTGGGATTTGGTGTTGTTATGATCCTGATCTATATTCGTAAGTTCATCAAAGAGCCGCGTCTTATAGCAAAGCTTTGCGTGATATCGGGACTGACGGCTCTTGTTACTTCTTTTCAATGGCTTCCGATGCTTGAACAGTTCGCGGATGATACGTTCTACGTTTCAAACAACTGGACGGATCTTCTTGATTCGGCGGTCGGTTTTGCGGAGATCGCATCATCATCGTTTCCGTGTGTCGGATTTATTTTGATCGGTCTTGTATTTCCGAGACTGTTTCTTTCAAGAAAAGACTATCCGATTCTTGGATTTGTTGATCTTCTGATCTGCGCCGCGTTTGTGTTTGCCATAGGTGCAACCAACATAATGCCGTGGGAAAGAGTAGGAAGATTTTTCGGATTCCTTCAGTTCCCGTGGAGATTGTTCATCATGTCATCTGTTTTTCTTGCTATGGCCGATGCGATTGTGTTGAAGTTGTTCCTTGACAGATTCCCTGCCGAAATCAAAGTGATATCGTTAGAGATTTCTCTTATTATCATCACAGCGGTTATGTCGATGATGGCGATAGATCATCAGAATGAGAATTCGATGGGATACTACGATTACAGCGATGATTATTACAGCTATAAACCTTATACCGGAAACGTGATAGCCGGAGAGTGGCTGCCGAAGGCCGTTTCGAATGTGGAAGACCTTATCGGACAAAGTGATGAAATGGTATTCAGCGACGGCACACAAGGTGATTTTACCCGTGAGGGTGCAAAAGTGATCGCGAAGATAGATAAGTCATATGATTATGTTGATGTTCCATTTTTGTATTATAAAGGGTACAGTGCGGTAATTGTTGACGATGCAGGAGGCAAAACAAAGCTCGAGGTTTCGGGTGAGGGTAAAAACGGTATGTGCCGCGTAGAGCTTTCGGGCGCAAAAGGAACACTTACCGTTACATACAGAGGAACGATCATCCAATACATTTCGTATATTGTATCGGCACTGTTCCTTATACTTATCATTGACCTGTGCTATCTGAAGAACAAATACAAAAAGAAGCTGAAAGCGCGAGCCGCAGCAGCGGGCGCGAATCTCGGAAAAATCGCATGCATTGCGGTTCTTGCGATGTCGGCATTCGGACTTGCGGGATGCAGTGCCGCGGATATGCAGTATACGGCAAACCGTCTCGGACAGCTTGGAAAAGCCGCATCGGATAATGATGAAGGATACAAAGATCCGGATTCGATGATAAACTATCTGAAAGAAAAAAACGGGACGGAAGAGTCCGATGACGACATATCTGAAGACGGTCTTATCAAAGTTAATCTTTGCCGCAAAGGATACGATTCCAATGCAAACGGTTATGCCGTGGTCATAGATGAATCATCGGGCGAGCAGGTTATTTCCGTCGTTACTCCCGAGCAGGCAGCGCAAATAATATCAGTTGAAGTACCGGTAGAGGACGGCCTGTACAATAAGCTGTTAAAAGAAGAAATTGATAAAGTTCGCAGCGTATACAAGACGGACACGTTGAAGCAACGCGTTATGTATGAGACGGATGCGTTGTTGTGTCTTGAGGTATTTCCGGATAAGGATGACAACAATAAGATCACGGAACTTGCCGTACAGCTCGCCGAAGATATTCTCGACATTCCGGCTGCTAAGATTGAAAACACTCTGGATAAATATGACTGCGCGGCCGCACTTTCCAAGGCTTCATACGTAATGAGGGATTGGGAAAGAGCCAAAGAAGCGGGAGATGTTGCCGAACAGTATTTCAAAGATGCCGAGCTTGCCGCGGATCAGGAAGGTGAGCCGGTTGCCGCAAGATTGTGGGCGGCGGCTGAGCTTTACAGACTTACCGGACAGAAAACCTACAGATCGGTAGTAGATGCCATCGCGATGGATGTCGTACCGGAGGGATTTTCATATGAAGAACCCGGATATTACGGATTGTTTGCTTATCTTATGTCTCCGTATCCGACTAATTACAATGTGTGTACAAGCATGATGAATCTGGCGTTTTCCAAAGCCAATTCGCTCATAAAAGAACCGGTTGATGTGATCTTTCAGGATACGAGAGTCGATGACTCGACCGTACGAAATGATGAGAAGAATGCTGTACAGATGCTTGATAATATGTTTCTTGTCACCATGACAAACTATGTGAGCGTAAGCGTTGAGTATAAAGGATATGTTCAGGATCGTTTACATTATATATTCGGCGCGAATCTTTCAGGTATTGATTTTACGGAAGATGAACAAATTCTTTGCGATGCCCCGAAGCTTTTTGTACTTGAGGGACTGAGCAGATAATATATTGGAGGATGATATGGATATAGTAGTTTTGGCCGGAGGTTTAAGTACGGAGCGTGATGTATCACTTGTCACGGGACGTGGTGTTTATTCGGCACTTAAGGAAAGAGGACACAGAGTGATTTTACTTGATGTGTTCCTTGGATATGAGGGTGATCCCGAAGAGATATTTGATATTGATGTGGACTGGGCAGCCAAAGTTGCACCGGTATCCGAGAAGGCTCCCAATCTTGAAGAAGTTAAAGCGTTAAGAAAAGACGGTGCGAAAGTGTTCTTCGGACCGAATGTAATTGAGATATGCCAAAGAGCGGATATCGTGTTCATGGCACTTCATGGTGACTGCGGAGAGAACGGCAAGATACAAGCAACATTTGATCTTATGGGTATTAAGTATACCGGAACAGATTCGTTTTCATCGGCTCTTGCCATGGATAAGGCCGTTTCAAAGCAGCTGTTTAAGATGTACGGAGTCAAGACTCCGAGCTGTCATATGCTTCTAAACGGGGTCGATGATTACAGACCGGAATATCCTTGTGTAGTGAAAATATGTAACGGAGGATCTTCGGTAGGCGTGTATGTGGCAAATAACGAGACGGAGTATTTGAGCGCCGTAACGGATGCGTTCAGATATGAACCGAAAGTTCTGGTCGAAGATTTTATCAAAGGCAGGGAATTTACTTGCTGCGTCATAGAAGGCAGAGCGCTCCCGATAGTCGAGATAAGTCCGAAGAGCGGATTTTACGATTATAAGAATAAATATCAGGCAGGCTCAACGATCGAAACCTGTCCTGCGGATCTTGATGCGGAAACGACTGCAAAGATTCAGGCCGAAGCCGTAAAAGCATACGAAGCACTCGGGATTGATACATATGCCAGAATGGATTTCATTTTAAACGATAAGAACGAGGTATACTGCCTTGAGGCGAACACGCTTCCCGGCATGACACCAACAAGTCTCATTCCGCAGGAGGCAGCAGCTATAGGAAAATCGTACGTCGAACTGTGCGAATGGATAATAGATATTTCATTGAAAAAATGGGCGTAAAACATGCGTAATATGAACATTCAGACGATAGCGGAAGCTGTCGGGGGAAAACTTGTTAATACCGGAAGATCCGATCTTGCAAAAGAAGCTACGTGCGTTGTAATAGACTCAAGATTGATAGAAGAAGGCGGTATCTTTATAGCTACGCGGGGAGAACGTGTTGACGGTCATTCATTTATTAATCAGGTGTTTGATGCAGGCGCACTTGCGGTAATATGTGAGAAAGTGCCGTCCGATGCAAAAGGTCCGTGCATTGTTGTCGAAGACAGTTTTATTGCAATCAAAATGCTTGCCGCTTATTACAGGAATCAGCTCTCGCTTAAGATCGTGGGCATAGTCGGAAGCGTGGGCAAGACAAGTACGAAAGAGCTTGTCGCATCTGTCCTTTCCGCGCATTTTGAAGTTTCAAGAACCGAAGGGAATTTCAACAATGAGATCGGTGTTCCTCTTACGATATTCAAGATCAGGGATGCTCATGAGGTTGCGGTTGTTGAGATGGGTATAAGTGATTTTGGCGAGATGGACAGACTCGGAGCGATAGTCCGTCCTGATATGGTTCTGTTTACAAACATCGGACCTTGCCATCTTGAGAACCTTGGAGATCTTGACGGAGTATTAAAGGCCAAGACCGAGATCATAGCTCATATGTCGCCTACAGGCGCGATAGTTGTTAACGGTCAGGACGAAAAGCTTGCCCTGATCGATGAAAAAATGGCCGGATCACGCAGGATCATCCGTTACGGAAAGGAATCGAAAAGGGATGATGTGTACGCATCCAATATAGAGAATCTCGGACTTGATGGATCAAAGTTTACGGCAAATTTCCCCGACGGAAGTCATTATGAGATGACCGTTCCGCTTCCGGGATACCATATGGTCGATAATGCGATAGCAGCTGCCGCTGTAGGTTTTCTTATGGGAGAAAATCTTGAAGAGATAAGAAGAGGTATGTCAAACGTTGAGCAGTTGACAGGAAGAGGCCATATAATTCACAATGAAAAATACATTATAGTCGATGACTGTTACAATGCGAATCCCAAGTCCATGTGTGCGGCAATTGATATGCTCGGGTATGCTCTCGGAAGAAAAGTCGCAATACTCGGGGATATGTTCGAACTCGGTGAAGAGTCGGACAAGCTTCACGGAACGGTTGGAGATTATGCTGCGGCGCACGGAGTAGATTCACTCATATTTGTCGGTGCATCGGCCAAGTTTATGTACGAGCGCGCCAGAGTTCATGAAGATATTGAAATAAGATATTATCCGAACAGAGAGCTGCTTCTTGCCGCTCTTTCCGACGAGACCAAACAGATACTTAAGCCCGGAGATACCATACTCGTCAAAGCATCGCATGGGATGGGATTTTCCGAAGTTGTTGATTTTCTTAACAAGGCAGAGTAAAGGAGGGGTATATGTCATTTACGATCGTTACCGACACCGGAGCAAACATTACCGACAAGGTGAGAGACCATTACGGCATCGTGGTCGTTCCCCTTACGCTTGTCATGGACAGCGAAGAACTACAGTTTACGAGTACGGACGGTTTTGATTATGAGGGTTATTATCAAAAGCTGAAGGAAGGGATGAAAGTATCTACTTCCCAGGTTAATCCCGGTCAGTTTGCGGAATGCTTCGAAAAGATTCTGGAGAAGGGCGAGGATGTTTTATACATAGGATTATCCGGAGGAGTAACGGGATCTATCAACTCCGCCAAGATAGCGGCATCAGATCTTAGTGAGGTATTTCCCGACAGACAGATAAGAATCGTCGATTCGCTCGGCGCATCGCTCGGCGAGGGAATACTCGTTGTTGAAGCGGCACAGTGCAGGGAGAAGGGTTTGTCACTTGATGAGACGGCGGATCTGATCGATTTCCAGAGATATTGCATGTATCAGATATTCGTCGTTGACGATTTAAAGCATCTTAAACGTACGGGACGGATAAGCGGAGCACTTGCATCTCTCGGATCGATGATGGATATCAAGCCGATCTTAAAAGGCGATACAGAAGGCAAGATCGTTGTCGAATGTAAGGCAAGAGGACGCAAGCAGGCGATTAAAGCACTTGCGGAAAAATACAGAGATCTTGTAATTGATCCGGAGGAGCAGATAGTCGGTATTTCGTACGGCGGTCATCGTGAGGATGCGGTTCATCTGGCGAATCTTATCTCCAAGATTGCACAGCCCAAAAAGATATGGATAGTAGCACACGAACCCGTAACCGGTGCGCATGTAGGCCCCGGAATGCTGGCGTTGTACTTTAAGGGCGCCGATGATGTCAGGGCATTCTGATCTTTGTTATGTGAGGTAAGAAATGATAAGGTTTATCATATGTCTGATCATGGTGATTTTTGATTTTATTATCATGATACCGATTGAAATAATAGGATATGTGATTGGACTGTTTTCAAAGCATGCGAGATATGTGTACATGAAAACCATGATGATGGTCATATTTTCCACCGTCAATTTTCTCTCGGGTGCGAAGGTTAAATGTATAGGGTTTGAGAAGATCCCGAAGGATGTTCCGGTTTTGTATGTGGCCAATCATGAGAGCTTTTTTGATGTGCTTCTGACACTTGTCAGACTGCCGGGAAATCTGTGCTTTGTCGCTAAAAAAGGGTTTAAGAAAATCCCTATATTCGCGCAGGCACTCATGCTGTACAATACACTGTTCATTGACAGGGATGACGTCAAGCAGGGTCTTCAGACGATCTTAAAAGCGATAGAAAACGTCAAGGCGGGAATGTCGGTATTCATATTTCCTGAAGGTACGAGAAGCAGAGACGGGAAGATGAACGAATTCAAGGAAGGCAGTATGAAGATAGCGCTAAAGAGCGGCTGCCCGATTGTTCCCGTTGCCATAACCAACTCCGCGAATGTGTTTGAAAATCATTTTCCGAAGGTTGAGGGAGTTCCGGTTATAATAGAATTCCTCGACCCCGTTATTCCGCAGGATTATGACAATAAAGAGCAGAAGCATCTCGGGAAGCTCTGCAAAGAACGTATAGAAGAAGCAAGAGACAGGAATTACGAGAAGTACATCGCATCTTAATCCGGTTTATACACAATCTTTCCGTTGACGATAGTATAGAGTATTTTTCCGTCAAATGTTTTTCCGAGAAAAGGACTGTTGCAGGATTTGGAATGTGTTGATGTGTAAAACGTCTTGTCATCCGGGGAGAAAATCATTATATCCGCGGGTGCGCCGACGGATAATGTTCCCGCATTCAGACCGTAGAGTCGTGCCGGTGCAAGGCTCATAAGCTCAAACAGTTTTGAAAAATCTACGATATCTTTCTTGTACAGAACCTGATATGCCAGCAGAAAAGATGTTTCGAGGCCGATAATACCGCTTGGTGCATTGGCAAAATCACGTGATTTTTCTTCAAGTGAATGAGGTGCGTGATCGGTTGCTATTATATCAATGGTTCCGTCGGCAAGACCTTCCCATATTGCATCGCGATCCTCCGCTTTACGAAGCGGGGGATTCATTTTTGCAAGGGTTTCATATTCGGTAACGGCCGAATCGGTCAGTGTAAAGTGATGAGGAGTTGCTTCGGCATGTATGTTGGGATTATCCGTCCGGGCCATTCGCACAGCCTCGACTCCTTCTGCTGTGCTGATGTGCTGTATGTTAAGCTTAACATTACTTTTTTTTGCGATGGCAAGATCACGTTCTATCATAACGATCTCCGCCTGCCTGTCGGAACCGGTCAGTCCGAGTGCTTCGGCAGCGCGCCCCGAATTGACGCCGTTTTCCGAAATGTATGCGGGATCTTCTTCGTGAAGGGAAACCGGAACACCGAGCTTTGATATTTCATAAAATGCTTTTTCAAGAAGCATTTCATCAAGGATGGGTTTACCGTCATCGGTAAAACCGACGGCACCGGCGTCAAGCAGCGATTTGTAATCGCACAGCTGCCCTCCTTCCATACCTTTTGTTACGGTGGCACATGCGTATATGTGAAGCTTTTCTTTTTTGCAGCGGTCAAGGAGCGATCGGAGCGTGTCTGCGGAGTCGACTGGCGGGTTCGTGTTCGCCATCATGACTACGGACGTGAAACCTCCGGCTACGGCGGCATCAGCTCCGGTATGTATGTCTTCTTTGTATGTCTGTCCGGGATCGCGGAAATGTACATGAACATCAACAAGTCCGGGTCCTGCGATAAGGCCGGATCCGTCAATGCTATCGTCATTATCCGAACCTTTGTATCCGTCTTTTGAGACAATCTTTCCGTCTTGAATGAATATATCTGATATTTCGTCTCTTCCGTTTGCCGGGTCGATAACCCGTATATTTCTTATGATCATACTAAAGCCCCCTTTTAGATCATCAATAATTTAGCATATTTAAGCCGGATAAAAAAGTGTTTTACTTGAAAATACGGCAAAAAAAGACTATACTTTTCTTAAATTGGATGATTATGTCCAATTGATTTTACGGTTATGAAGATTAAAGAAACAGCGACAATCATTTCACAGGAATGCTTATGCGAAGGCGTGTATTCCATGTGGCTTGCAACATCGACAGCAAAGGATGCCCTGGCAGGTCAGTTTATTTCGGTTTATTCGGGAAGTGATGCAAGGCTTCTTCCGCGCCCCATAAGCATATGCGAGATCGGAAGCGGCGAAGATAACGGCAAGCTCAGAATAGTATACAGAATAGCCGGTGCGGGAACGGAAGAATTCTCGCATTTGGGAAGCGGAGATAAGGTAGATATACTCGGTCCCAACGGAAACGGATTTGTTAAAGCGATTCGTGAAGAGATCACGGATGATATGAATGCTCTTCTCATCGGAGGAGGCATCGGGATTCCGCCTATGCTTGAGCTGGCCAAGCAGCTTAACTGCAATACAACCGTAGTGGCAGGCTACAGAAGTTCAAAAGAGATGTTTCTTACAGGCGAACTGGAGAAGGCTTCAAGACTCGTTATCGCAACCGATGACGGAAGTGCCGGCACGAAGGGCACGGTAATCGATGCGATACATGAGAACAATATATCGGCCGACATCATATTTGCCTGCGGACCGAAGCCGATGCTGCGAGGAGTTAAGCAATTATCGGAGGAATGGAAAATTCCCGCTTACGTTTCGATGGAGGAGCGGATGGCGTGCGGTGTAGGAGCGTGTCTCGGATGCGTGTGTACCTCAACCGGAACAGATGACCATTCCAAAGTCAATAATAAAAGAGTGTGTGTGGACGGACCTGTATTTGAAGCATCGGAGGTTGTACTGTGATGGATATGTCGGTTGATATCGCGGGTGTACGGTTTAAGAATCCCGTTATGACCGCATCAGGGACGTTCGGTTCCGGAATGGAGTATTCCGAGTTCGTTGATTTAAACAGACTCGGAGCGGTAGTTACAAAAGGAGTGAGTCTTACTCCGTGGACGGGTAACCCGACACCGAGAGTTGCCGAAGTATACGGCGGGATGCTCAATGCGATAGGCCTTCAGAATCCCGGAATAGATACTTTCATAGAGCGTGATCTCGATTTTCTGAAGGCGTATGATACTAAAGTTATAGTCAACGTATGCGGCAAGACGGTTGATGAATACATTGGTGTTGTGGAAAGACTGGCCGATACCGATGTCGATATGCTCGAGATCAATGTCAGCTGTCCAAACGTTAAAGAAGGTGCAATAGCTTTCGGACAGGATCCGGCCGCTCTTGCGGATATAACATCAAAGATTAAGAATAAGGCAAAACAGCCGATTATCATGAAGCTGTCACCGAACGTTACCGATATAGCACATATGGCAAAGGTTTGTGAGGATAACGGCGCCGATGCGGTATCAATGATCAATACGATCACGGGCATGAAGATCGATATCAACAAAAGGACATTTGTTCTTGCCAACAAAACCGGAGGAATGTCCGGACCTGCAATCAAGCCGGTGGCGGTTCGAATGGTGTATCAGGCGGCGCAGGCGGTCAAGATTCCGATAATCGGAATGGGCGGCATCACATGCGCGGAAGACGCGCTTGAGTTTATCATGGCCGGTGCTTCAGCCGTAGCTGTCGGTGCTGCGAATTTTACGGATCCTTATACGACCGTTAAGGTCATTGAAGGTATAGAGGAATACATGAAGAAGAACCAGGTTAAAAATATCAGTCAGTTAAGAGGTTGTGTCGGTTAATCGGCAAGAGTGTCTCTTGCGTGGAAGGAGGAACATTTATGATGCAGATCGGTGGAATTGATAATCTTGTATTAAAGGATGTAAAGCTTCCTGAGGAATCGGATCAGAATACCAGAAAGGTCCGGTTTGAAGAGCAGGACTCAAAGGTAAAAGAGGAAGAGGCAGCCAAAAAGGATCGTGAGGAAGCCAAGAAGGCAGAAGAGACCGAACGTTCCGTCTACGGTGATGTCGTAGGTAAATCAAGTGACGGTGATACAACAAGGGTTAAGAAGGGTGCAATGGAAGCTCTTGAAACCGGAATGGTATTCCAGAAGGACGATAAAGACAACAAAGAAAACAATCTTATGGAATACAATCGTGACCAGCTTACGATCATGCTCGATAAAGGTGATATCACGGAGAACAGATACAATCATGAGATCACCCGCCGTGATGAGCTTATGGAAAAAGACGATAAATCGAAATTTGCCAAGACTAATGCCGAGATGATCGAAAAGCAGAAGGAAGATGCCGAGAAGAAGGCACAGGAGAAAGCCAAAGAGAGACTCGATGAGATGCAGGGCAAGTCTTCGGAAACCGAAGAGGAGAATGAAAAGCTTGAAAACGGCATGAATAAGCTTGCTGCAAGTAAGAAGAGTCTTGAGATAGAAGAAGAGGGAGTATTGAACGCCGCACAGAACGGAAGGAGTGAGATCATCGATCAGATACTCAATCCCGAAGAAGGTGCTCTTAAGGTGATCATTAAATAGTTTTAATCATGAGGGTAAAAGCATACGCGAAAATCAATCTTGGCCTTGATGTAATAAGAAAACGTCCCGACGGATATCATGAAGTAAAGATGGTTATGCAGACAATAGATGTTTGCGACGAGCTTACGTTTACCAAAACCGGAGAGCCCGGAATTGTCATTCGAACAAACAGGGACGACCTGCCGACAGACAAGAACAATCTTATCCATAAGGCGGCAAAGCTTATGATGGATGAGTATGATCTTACCGGTGGGATCGAAGTTGAGCTTGAGAAGAATATTCCCGTTGCGGCCGGACTTGCGGGAGGAAGTACGGATGCAGCGGCTGTTCTTTGTGTGATGAACGATATGTATGCTCTCGGACTTGATAAGAATGAGCTTATGAAGCTCGGAGTCCGCATAGGCGCAGATGTGCCGTACTGCATTATGGGAGGCACCGCCCTTTCGGAAGGAATCGGAGAGATACTCACACGCATAAACAGCTGTCCGGATTGCGGTATATTGCTTGCCAAGCCACCTATAAGCGTATCAACGGCGTATGTGTACCAAAATCTTCATCTTGATACTGTCATTCATCCGGATATTGACGGAGTAATCAGCGGTATTACAGATGGTGATTTTACCCGGATCGCGGAATGTACGGGTAATGTTCTTGAAAGTGTAACGATCAGGGATTACCCGATAATAGACCGGATCAAGAATGTTATGACACAAAACGGTGCCATATCATCGCTTATGAGCGGAAGCGGCCCGACCGTATTCGGCATCTTTACAAATGATGATGCCATGAATAAGGCATATGATATTTTATCGAAGTCTTCAGATGTTGCGCAGATATTCAAAACAAAGGTCATAGACCCGGAAAGGTAACGGCAGTATCCATGGGAGAACTTAATCTGCAAATGAATATGGATGAATACCTCCCTCTTCGGGATGTGGTCTTTAATACACTTCGTCAGGGCATTCTGACCGGAGAACTTAAGCCCGGAGAGAGGCTTATGGAGATACACCTCGCTGACAGGCTCGGTGTGTCGAGAACACCGATAAGAGAAGCAATAAGAATGCTTGAGTTGGAAGGTCTTGTCACGATGATACCGAGACGCGGTGCTGAGGTGGCAAGAATAAGCAAACAGGACATAAGAGATGTTCTCGAAGTAAGACTTGCACTTGATTCTCTTGCAACCAAGCTTGCCTGCAAGCGTATAACAGGAGATCAGAAGGACGAGCTTATCAAAGCCGCCGATGAATTTGCCGAGGTGACGACATCGGGAGATGTAACACTTATTGCGCAGGCAGATGTAAGATTCCACGATGTGATTTTGGCCGCATCTCATAACAAGCGGCTGATCCAGATGGTTAACAACCTTGCGGAGAGAATATACAGATACAGACTCGAGTATATCAAAGACGCAGCCAATCATGCACGACTGATAGAAGAGCATACCAAGATCATGAACTGTGTGATCAAAGGTGATGAGGGATCGGCATGTATCGCAGCCGAGATCCATATCGTCAACCAGGAAAACAATATGCTCAGCCAGATAGAGGAATAAGGAACATATAATGGATAAGGATGTTTGGGTTTCTGTGGCGGGACTGCAGTTCGGGAGTAATCCCGAAGGAGATAAGATACAAATACTTACGCCCGGAAGCTATTACAAAAAGAAAGATCATCATTGCATTATGTATGACGAAGTGGTGGAAGGCAGCGATGAAGTCACTAAGAATGTTGTAAGGTTTGACGGTCAGACTCTTTCGATCAGCAAGAGCGGCTTCGCAAACGTGGAGATGATCTTCGAAAAAAATAAACGGAATATGACGAATTACATCACTCCTTACGGATCGCTTCTTGTCGGAATCGACACCGACAGGATAGACATCAGGGAGAACGATGATTCGATCAATATAGATATCGATTATGCACTTGATATCAATTACGAACATCTTGCCGACTGCAAGATCAAGATGGAAATAACCAATTCCGTCTCAATGAAAGATATCGGCGAAGAGAGGAGTACGATTTGAAAGTAAAAAAGGCCATAATTCCTGCCGCGGGACTGGGCACGAGATTTCTTCCGGCGACAAAAGCACAGCCGAAAGAAATGCTTCCGATAGTTGACAAACCGACAATTCAGTATATTATCGAAGAGGCGGTCGCGAGCGGGATCGAAGATATAATAATCGTTACAGGTCGAAGCAAACGTTCAATAGAAGATCATTTCGACAAATCGGTAGAGCTGGAACTTGAGCTCGAAAAGAGCGGCAAGGAAGACATGCTCAAGATGGTGAGGGACATCTCCGAGATGGCTAACATCCATACCATCAGACAGAAAGAACCCAGAGGACTCGGACACGCGATATATACGGCAAGACATTTTATCGGCAAGGAACCGTTTGCGGTACTTCTCGGTGATGATGTTGTTGTGTCGAAGAAGCCCTGTCTGGCTCAAATGCTTGATGTCTATAATGAATACCAGACATCGGTACTCGGTGTTCAGAAGGTAGCAATGGAAGTAGTTAACAAGTATGGTATCGTTGATTGCAAGGCGGTTGATGACAGAGTGTATAAGGTTCATGACCTTGTGGAGAAGCCGTCGGTTGAGGAGGCACCTTCGAATATTGCAATACTCGGACGATATGTTATCACTCCGGATATATTTGATTTTCTGGCGACGCAGGATGCGGGAACCGGAGGAGAGATACAGCTTACCGATTCACTGAGGAGACTTTCGAAGGAACAGGCCATGTACTGTTATGACTTCAAAGGCCACAGATATGATGTCGGTACGAAGATAGGATTCCTTCAGGCTAACATAGAATTCGCACTCCGCAATCCGGAAGTGGCGGATGATATGAGAGAATATATCAAAAAACTCAGTTCAGAAATGGACTCGATGATAGAGTACGAATAAGGAGAATGATTTTATGTGTGGGATTTTTTTGATTTCCGATGCGGTGATCGTAATGCTGATCATCCTTGCGGTGCTTGCCGGAATTGCGGTTCTGCTGTATTTCCTCGGCAAAAAGGCGCAGAAGAAACAGGATGAGCAGCAGGAACAGATTGATGCGATGAAGCAGACCGTGTCCATGCTGATCATAGACAAGAAGAGGATGAAGATCAAAGAATCGGGTCTGCCGCAGGCGGTAATCGCTCAGACACCGAAGATGATGAGATGGACCAAGCTTCCTATCGTTAAAGCAAAAGTCGGACCGCAGGTTTTGTCGCTTGTGTGTGATGATAAGATTTTTGACAACGTACCTGTTAAAAAAGAAGTTAAAGCAACCGTCAGCGGTATTTATATTACGAGTGTTAAAGGTATTCACGGTTCGATCGATACGGGTAAGAATGCCAAGAAGAAAAGCAAGTTCAAACAGTGGGTCGACAAGATCCAGGAGAAAGCCGGAGCAAAGCCGGTCAAGTAAAATGCCGCACGTTAAGAGTTATTTGGTCGCAACCGCGGTAGCGATGATGACGGCAATATCGTTTTTGGGATGCTCGAAAGCGGGTCAGCTTAATCCCGACGATTATATTAAGCTCGGTCAGTATAAGGGGCTGTCGGTTGAAAGAGCGACTTACGAGGTGAGTGAGCAGGAGCTTCAGGATGAGCTTGATATGCTTGCCAATGCATATGCGGACAAAGACGGAAACGTTCCGGAGCTTACGGATGATTTTATCCGGGAGATATCCGAAGGTCAGTATGAGAATCTTGCCGCATATACGGCCGCACTTGAGGATCAGATGAGATCCGAATACGATGAGTTCCATGAGCTTCAGTATTATGAGGATCTGTGGAATAAAGCGGTGGACAATGCCGAGGTTATCAAGGATTTTCCACCGGAGTATCTTCAGAAGAAGACGGAGAGATCGCTTATCGCCGCCCGCAAGTATGCACAGAGTCTTGCAATGCCGTTTGATGAATTTCTCGAGCAGAAGATGGGACTTACAAAAGAGGAGTTCAATAAGCAGGCGATAGAATACGCGAAGACCGCAGCAAAAGAGAGTATGGTACTTGCTGCCATAGCCAAAGCCGAGAACATCACGGTCACCGATGAGGATGTCGATAAGGCTATTAAGGAATATGTTGACCTTGGCGCGTTTGAATCCGAGGAGGCTTTCAGGAATGAGGGTCCCGAGCGGATGGAGGAGCTTAAAGAATATATTCTGACGTCAAAGGTCCAGGATCTTCTGGCAGAATATGCCAAGCCGGTCCCGGAAAATGAAAAACAGGAGAAATGATGAGAGATGGAACAGTTAATTTCGGTAAGGCAGATTTTTAAAGACAGGGAGAAGTATCTCGACAAAGAGATCAAGATCGGAGGCTGGGTTAGGAGTATCCGCGATTCGAAGACATTCGGATTCATAGTGCTTAATGACGGAACTTTTTTTGAGCCGATCCAGATAGTATATTCGGATGCCCTTCCCAATTTCAACGAGATAAGCAAGACAAATGTCGGAGCCGCGCTTATCGTAACGGGAACTCTGGTTGCCACACCGGGAGCCAAGCAGCCGTTTGAGATACAGGCCAAGGCTATAGATATTGAAGGCGCATCGACACCCGATTATCCGATACAGCAGAAGCGTCATACGATGGAGTTTCTCCGTACGATGACCCATCTTCGTGTCCGCACGAATACTTTTTCGGCAGTGTTCCGTGTTCGCTCACTCATAGCTTATGCGATACACAGGTTTTTCCAGGAGCGAGATTTTGTATATGTACATACGCCCCTTATTACCGGATCGGACTGCGAGGGCGCAGGAGAGATGTTCAGGGTAACTACACTCGATCCTTCAGATCCGCCCAGACTTCCCGACGGAAGCGTTGATTTTTCACAGGACTTTTTCGGAAAAGAGACAAACCTTACCGTAAGCGGCCAGCTTAACGGCGAAACATACGCCATGGCATTCAAGAACATTTATACATTCGGACCGACTTTCCGCGCGGAGAATTCGAACACGACAAGACATGCTGCTGAGTTCTGGATGATCGAGCCGGAAATGGCATTCGCGGATCTTGAAGATGATATGACTCTTGCAGAGAGCATGATCAAGTACATCATCAATTACGTCCTTGAAAATGCACCTGAAGAAATGAAGTTTTTCAACAATTTTGTCGATAAAGGTCTTATAGAGAGATTGCAGCATGTTGCGTCTTCTGAGTTCGGACGTGTGACATACACTGACGCGATCAAGATACTTGAGAAGCACAACAATGAATTCGAATACAAGGTCAGCTGGGGATGCGATCTTCAGACGGAGCATGAACGTTACCTGACGGAGAAGGAGTTCAAACGTCCGGTATTCGTTACGGATTATCCGAAGGAGATCAAAGCATTTTACATGAAGCTTAATGAGGACGGCAAGACAGTGGCTGCAATGGACTGTCTCGTTCCGGGAATCGGAGAGATCATCGGCGGAAGCCAGAGAGAGGACGATTACGATAAGCTTCTTAACAGGATGGAAGAGCTCGGTCTTAAGAGGGAGGACTATGACTTCTATCTTGATCTGAGAAAATACGGTTCGGCAAGACATGCAGGATTTGGACTCGGATTCGAAAGATGCGTTATGTATCTTACGGGAATGGGCAACATAAGAGACGTGCTTCCGTTCCCGAGAACCGTGGGTACTTGTGATCTGTAAGAAGGAGGGGCCCATCGAAGATGGGAGGATTCCTTGTTACGGACCCGCAAAGCAGGAGGAACCCACGTAGTGGGAGGAACCTGTCTACACCGCGAGGACTATCGACGGAGTCGATTAAGGATGTCCGAGCGTCCTTGGAGGGACCCGCGAAGCAGGAGGAACCCACGTAGTGGGAGGAACCTGCGAAGCATTAGTGCACCGCAAAGCAATAGGGGATTGTGACGCGGAATATTAATAAGGGGATGATAATATGGGGAGAAAATCATTACTAAGGCATTTTTTGCCGGCGTTTATGGCGATCGTCTTTTTTGCGGAGGGCGGTACTGCCGTTTACGGTGCTACGCTCCAGGAGATCAGGAACGAAAAGCAGCAGGCGCAGAATAAGAAAAAAGAAGCCGAGGGTAAGCTCAACTCGGTTAATCAGGATATTGAAAACATTTCCGAAGAACAGGAGGCCGTAGAGGCCGAACTGGAGGAACTGGATGCTCAGCTCGTTGATCTGATCCTTTCGGTTTCCATACTGGAATCGGATATCGATGACAAGGAAAAAGCGATCGAACAGACAAAGATCGAACTTGAGCAGGCAAAAGAACAGGTAAGTGAACAGGAGAACGCCATGGCAAGGCGTATCAAGTTCATGTACGAGCGCGGCAGTTCCACATATCTTGAACTCTTCCTTGAATCAAAGAGTATGGCTGAGGCCGTCAACAAAACCGAGTATTCGGAGAAGTTGTACAAGTATGACAGGCTCATGCTTGAGAGGTACAGGCTTGCAAGACAGGAAGTGGAAGACAAGGAAACCAAGCTTGAGATGGAGCTGTCCGAGCTTGAAGAGATCAAGGAAGATTTGAATGCCCAGAAGGAAGAGCTCGATGCAATGATTGCCGAAAAGCAGGAGACCATCGAGAACTTTTCCGAGCAGCTTTCCAAAGCGAAAGCAAAGGCGAGCGAATACAAGACTCAGATATCGCAGCAGGCCGATAACTTAAAGAAGCTTGATCAGGCGGAAGCGGAGAAAGTCGCGGAAGAGGCCAGAAAGAAAGCCGAAGAAGAGGCAAGGAAAAGAGCTGAGGAGGCTGCTGCCAAAAAGAAGGCACAGGAAGAGGCCGAAAAGAAACGAAAAGAAGAATCAAAACGAAGCGATGACGGTGAAAGCAACGAATCGGAATCTTCATCCGAGCCCGAAAACTCATCCTATTCGGATGATGACGATGATGAAGAGGAAGAAAGACCGAGAGGTACCGATGTTCGGGCTACCGGATCGGGAACCGGAACGGATATAGCCAACTTTGCGCTTCAGTATGTAGGTTGTCCGTATGTTCCGGGAGGAACATCCCTTTCAAACGGATGTGACTGTTCCGGATTTACGCAAGGTGTGTACTCCAATTTCGGAATAAAGATTCCGAGAAGTTCATATGCACAGTCCACCGAGGGTGAAGAGGTGTCATATGACGAGGCTCAGCCCGGAGATATTATATATTACGGCGGCCATGTCGGCATATATATCGGCAACAACCAGATAGTACATGCCAGCACGCAGGCAACCGGTATAAAAATAAGCAGTGCATTCTACAGATCGATAATTACGGTCAGAAGATATGTCTGAAATAAACTGTATGGGATCAGTATCATGAAAAAAACAATAATAGTCATGCCCGTTGCGAACGAAGAGGCGACGATGGGCAGATTGATCGAGGATATACTTGCGCTTCCCTATGATAATCTGTTTCTGTATCCGGTCATCGATTCATATTCGAAAGACCGTACGGAAGAGATAATCAGAAGTTATGAGAATACGGGAAGGGTAAAGTGTATATTCTACAAAGAATCAAAAGGCGTAATCTCATGTTATCTTGAAGGATACAGACGGGCGCTCGAAGATGGAGCCGAATGTGTTCTGGAAATGGACGGAGGCGGTTCCCATCAGCCGGATGAGATACCGCAGTTTATCGACAAGCTCGAGGAAGGATACGATTGTGTCTGGGGTTCGAGATTTACCGCAGGCGGAGGAATGAGTCATCAGCCGTTATACCGTAAGATACTAAGTTCAGGCGGAACGATACTTGCAAATGTTGTTCTCGGGACGAAGCTTAAGGATATGACGAGCGGGTTTGAAGGATTTCAGGCTGACATTTTAAAGTCGATGAATCTTGACAGATTCCTGTCCACGGGACATATGTACCAGACAGAGATGAGATACTACTGCAGAAAGCTCAATTGTGTGGAAGTTCCGATTCATTACATAGGCGGAGATTCATCGCTTAAGTTCAAATCGGTTACCGAAGCGCTCAGTATACTGTTCAAGCTTAAAAAACACGAGTCTGTGATATGGAAATAAAAAAGTGCGGTCATCCGCACTTTTTTAATCTTCTTCATCTTCTTCCGAGCCGGCTACTCCGGAGATAACGCTTGTGACCGCGGAAACAACTACCGCCACAACAATCACCAGGAATACGATTCCGGCAAATATCGCCATACCTGCATCCATGTATAACACCTCATTTCGAAAAGCACTCTACCAATGAATACTACCAAGTTTTCCCCGGTTTGTCAAAATTTGTGGTTTATATTGTAATTAAGGTTACGGAACTGAGTAGGAGTGCAGTTGCGCACAATCTTAAACATTCTCATAAATGCCGAAATGCTGTTAAAACCGCTTCGGATCGCCACTTCCGTTACGTTGATATCGGGATCGAGCAGAAGTTTTTCCGAAAAAGCGATTCTTCTGGTGTTCAAATATTTATAAAACGGCATTCCTGCGAATTCCTTAAACAGCCTGCTGAAGTGGTATTTGGAAAATCCTGCCATATCAGCCACCTCTTCAAGAGTCAGATCTTCGGTGCAGTGCTGGGTTAAGTAGTTGCATATCGAAAGGAACTTCTCCGTGTATTCCTGTTGTTTTGTAGGTCTGATTCCGGCAAATCTGTCGGGGTTTGCCGTATAATCTCTTCCGACAATAACGAGAAGTTGCAGGAATTTCTGCACTATCGCAACGTTCTTAAGGGGAGCGTTTCCAAAGTATTCGTCAAATATTTCCTGCATCAGCCGGACGGATTCGCCGTGAATCTTCGGGAATTCTTCGGGTGTTATTGCGATAGCAGGCTGCAATAAAGAAAAAAACGAGTCGTAATCGTCAAATGATTGCAGCATTGAAAGGTCAACCTGAAAAATTATCCTTCTTCCGTGGTGCGCATATATATGATGAAGAACACCCGGGCATATTATTAATATATCCTTTTCGTGCAGATTAAAAGGTATATCGTTGCATTCAAGCGAATACTCGCCCTCCAGAGGCATTATTATCTCAACCGCAGGGTGCCAGTGATTGGGATATTCTTCATAATCGATATTGTTATACAGAAGGAGCGTGGAATCATACTCATAACTAACGGTTTCCTTTACTCCGTTCAGGATTTTTATCATTTTTTGCGGTCACCTGTTATAATTTGTAGTTATTTTAACAAAGTTATTAGTTACTAATTTTTGCACATAAATAATACAATAAAAGGACAAAAAATGATAGAACAAAGTGATTTTTAATGAAATATGCACAAAAAACAAGGAAAGAATAAGTAAATAATAAACAAAGTACGTACATTTATACAATCTAAGTAGCAAGAATTGATAATCAATTAGCAAGAATTTTGTAGTTAAAATAGCACGGTAGAATTAGAGTGAAGAAGCAAAGTACTTTTTTTTTACACTTTCATATATTCAAAAGGAGGAAAAATAATGAAATTGAAAAAGTTATTGGCAGTATGTCTTTCTGCAGCAATGACGATGAGCCTTCTTTCGGCTTGTGGCGGCGCAGCAGCACCTGCAGCAGATGCAGCAGCACCCGCAGCTACCGAGGAAGCAGCTCCCGCAGAAGAAGCTGCAGAAGAAGCAGCTCCCGCAGAAGAGGCATCAGGTGATGTTCAGGAAATCTCCTTCATGATCTGGGATGATCTTGAGGCTTCAGAAGACCTTATCACAAAAGGTTACAAGGACTCTGTTGACAGATTCAACAAAGATTTCGAAGGCAAGTATCACTGCACACCTATTACAACAAACCTTGAAGAGTATTATGACAAGCTCAACGCTCTTGTAGCAGCAGGCGAGACACCTGATGTATTTATCGCATCTCCCGGTGCAAACCTTAACGACTATGCTACAACAGGCGTAGCAGCTAAGCTTGATGATTACCTCAATGCTGACGGATGGAAGCAGACATTTACTTCCGACGCAGTATTTGCAGGTGGTACATACGGCGAGGACGGTGGCGACGGCGCTGGTATATATGCTATACCTCTTAACATCGCAGCAGCTTGCGTATTCTACAACACAGAGATGTTTGCTGATGCAGGCGCAGAAGTTCCGAAGACTTTCTCAGAACTTCTTGACGCATGCCAGAAGCTTCAGGACAAAGGTTACACACCTATCACAATTTCAGCAGGTACAGCTTGGTGTCTTTCAATGGTTGCAGGTTACCTCTGCGACAGAAACGGTCTTAACCTTCAGGACATCAAGGATCACAAGACAGATTGGAAGGATGAGAAAGTTATCCAGGCTGGTAAGCAGATCCAGGAGCTTTCCAAGTATTTCCAGAAGACAGCAGCAGGTGATGACAACGACGTAGCTACAGCAGCATTCTACAATGGCGAAGCTGCTATCCTGATCCAGGGTTCATGGGCTATCGGTCAGATCAACGGTAAATGTGCAGAAGGATTCGCTGACAAGGTTGGCGTATTCGCATTCCCTGCAGTTGACGGTTCTTCAGCAGATCCCAACAGAGTAATCGCTAAGTCTGACAGCCTTTGCATGAGCGCTAACACAGAGTCTCCCGAAGCAGCTATACAGCTCATCAAGTACTTCGTTGATGATACAGCCAGCAAGTACACAGCTGAAATTGGCGGTAAGATTCCTGTAACGAACGTTCAGTATGACGAGAAGGTTGCTCCGCCCGAGCTTAAGTATGTTATGGATGTATTCAAGAATGCATCTTCAACATTCGGATTCTACAATGAGTCTCTTGCTGATACAGAAGCAGGCTCAACATTCGATAACTGCTTCGTAGAGATCTTCAAGGGACAGGATCCCGCTACGGCACTTGATCCTATTCAGCAGTACTATGAGGACAACGTTTGGTAATGATCGCATGATCCTGTAAACAAACGTTTTACAATCGGCCAGCACCCTGTAATTGGGTGCTGACCTTTGTCTAAAGACACGAACCGCAGATTCGTATCGTTAGCCAAGGGTTCCGTCTTTGGAGCTGATTGAACTGTTAGGGAGGTTATTTATGGACAAGTTAATGAGAAACAAGAAAGCGATAATACTGTTTATCGCACCCGCGCTCATTCTGTTTACGGGCGTATTGTTTATCCCGGTTTGCAAGGCGATCTATTATTCGTTCTGTAATTACAAACTTCCGGGTAATGCCAAGTTCCTTGGCTTTGAAGGAATGAAGTGGCTCAAGAACTATAAACAGCTGTTTACCAAAGATCAGACCATGGCTATCGCATTCAGGAACTCAATGTTCTTCATGGTGTTCTCGATAGTTACCCAGCTTGTGTTCGGTCTGTTTCTTGCGGCTCTTCTTACAAATATCAAAAAGGGACGTAACCTGTTCAAAAACATTTACTATCTGCCCTGTGTTCTTTCTTCCGCAGCTCTCGGTCTTTTGTGGATGTTTGTGTTCACTCCGAGACTCGGTATCAACCAGATGCTTGCATCAATGGGTGCCTGGGGAGGAGACTGTACACTTGGTCCTCAATGGTTGTTTAATACGGAAGGGTATATCATTCTTCCTATCTGGGTCGTTTCGTTTGTTGCCCTGTGGCAGTATGTCGGACAGTCAATGATGCTGTACATGGCTCAGATATCGGGTATCAGCTCAGATGTTTATGAAGCCTCGTATATAGACGGATGTGACAAGAAGCAGGCTTTCTTCCATATCACGCTTCCGCTTATCAAGCCGATGGTTGCAACTGCAATGTCACTTAACGCGATCGGTTCACTGAAGTTCTTTGATCTGATCTATAACATGATCCCCGAAGGATTCTTAAGTCATAAAGCTGATGTTATTGCTACGCATCTCTACACTTCCGCATTTAAGTTCAGGAAGCTCGGATACGGTTCGGCAATCGGTGTTGTCCTTCTGATACTCTGCCTTATCATGACGGTACTGATCAATAAGTTCGTCAAGACAGAGAGCTACGAATAAGGAGGGTGAAGAAATGGCTAATGTAATGACTATCAGTAAAGAAAAACAGCATGCCAGGACAATATCAACGATAATATACGTTTTCCTTGTTCTTCTGGCTATCATCTATATCGTTCCTCTTTTGTGGGTTCTTATCACATCGCTTAAGGATGACAGTACACTCATGCTCTCCCCGTGGGCAATGCCTGCGCAAATTGAGTGGGGCAACTATGAATTTGCATGGACAAAGGGTCATCTCGGAGCGGCCATGCTTAATTCGCTTATTGTTTGTACCACGACACTCGTAGTATCAATGCTGTTCGGATCGATGGCAGCATTTGCAATAGCAAAACTCCGCTGGAAACTGTCGAAGATGGCAATGTATTATTTCCTGATCGGTATGATGATTCCCATCCATACGATACTGATTCCGCTGTTCGTTCAGTTCTCAGGCTGGAAGATGAGTAATACTCTTATAGGAATAATAATTCCATACATAACGTTTTCTCTTCCGATCACAATATACATAATGGTCGGGTTCTTTGAAGGAATACCGAATGAGCTGTTTGAAGCAGCATGTATAGACGGTTGTTCCGTTTACAAAATGTTCGGTACGGTTGCGATACCTCTTGCCAAGACTGGATTTATGGTAACGGGACTTATGTCGTTCGTATCAAACTGGAACGAACTGCTTCTGGCGATGGTATTTATTTCCGACGAAGCGAAAAAGACACTTCCCGTTTCGCTAACCAAGTTCGTCGGACCGTACCATACCAACTATTGCCAGATGTTTGCGGCTATAATGATCGCGATCATCCCTACTATAATTGCGTATGTCGCATTCGCTAACCAGATAGTTGAGGGACTTACAGCCGGAGCTGTTAAGGGATAAGCAGAAAGGAGGGACCCACGAAGTGGGAGGATTCCTTACTGCACCGCGAGGTCTCATTCTGCGGAGCAGAATTTGCATGACCGAGCGTCCTTAGTTTGACCCGCGAAACAGAATAAATGGAGATACCAACAATGAGTGAACAAAGAAAACCACTTGTAAGACACATGTTTACCGCAGATCCTTCGGCACATGTGTTCAACGACAAAATCTATATTTATCCGTCGCACGACATACCTCATGAAGGTGAGGACAATGATAACGGTGACGAATATCAGATGAGAGATTACCATGTTCTTTCAATGGACAGTCTTGAAGCTGAATGCGTAGATAATGGACTGGCTCTTTCCGAGGATGACGTTCCCTGGGTGAGCAGCCAGATGTGGGCACCCGATGCCGTGTGTGTAAATGACAAATACTATCTGTTCTTCCCTGCAAGGGACAAAGATGGAATTTTCCGCCTTGGTATAGCGTCTTCCGACAGCCCGACGGGTCCGTTTGATCCCGAGCCCAACTATATCGAAGGAAGTTACAGCATAGATCCCGCGGTTCTTAAAGATGATGACGGAAAGATCTATGTGTATTACGGAGGGTTATGGGGAGGACAGTTGGAAAAATGGCAGACCGGTAAATTTGATCCAAACGCACCGTTCTCGCCCGAACCGGATCCGGAAGCCGACGCACTCGGTCCCATGTGTGCCGTTATGAGCGAGGATATGAAGACGTTTGCAACCAAGTCCCAAATGCTTCAGATACTTGATGAAAACGGAGTACCGCTTAAGGCCAAGGATGAGGACAAGAGATATTTTGAAGGCCCCTGGATGCATAAATATAAAGGGAAATATTATCTGTCATATTCGACCGGTTCAACGCATTATATTGTATATGCCACGAGCGATTCGCCGATGGGTCCGTTCACTTATCGCGGCAGGATAATGGAACCTGTGATCGGATGGACGACGCATCACTCAATAGTCGAATATCACGGAAAATGGTATATTTTCTATCATGACTGCAAGATGTCGAACGGAATCAATCACAGAAGAAGTGTAAAATACACTGAATTACTGTATAATGATGACGGTACGATCGTAACGATCGATCCTAATAACTGACGCAAACAAACAGGAGGTATCAAATGCTTTATATTGGTGTGGATCTAGGAACATCCGCCGTTAAGCTTCTTCTTATGAATGAAAAAGGCGGAATAGAAAACATAGTATCAAAGGAATATCCGTTGGAATTCCCTCATCCGGGCTGGTCGCAGCAAAAGCCCGAAGACTGGTGGGAGCAGACGGTTGCCGGACTTAAGGAACTGACAAAGAATGCGGACAAGAGCAAAATCGCAGGCATCAGTTTCGGAGGACAGATGCACGGCCTTGTTGTTCTTGATAAAGATGACAATGTACTTCGCCCCGCGATTTTGTGGAATGACGGACGTACGGGTAAAGAGACAGATTATCTTAACAATGTCATTGGCAAGGACAAGCTTTCACAGTATACCGCGAACATCGCATTTGCAGGATTTACGGCTCCCAAGATACTCTGGATGAAAGAAAACGAGCCGGAGCTTTTTGCAAAGATAGCCAAGATAATGCTCCCGAAAGATTACATAGCATACAAGCTTTCGGGCGTTCATTGCACGGATGTATCGGATGCTTCCGGAATGCTTCTGTTTGATGTTAAGAACAAATGCTGGTCAAAAGAGATGATGGAGATATGCTCCGTAAAAGAAGATCAGCTTGCGAAAATATTCGAAAGCTATGATGTTGTCGGAAACATCAAAAGTGATGTAGCAAAAGAACTCGGATTCCCCGAAACCGTAAAGATAATCGCAGGTGCCGGAGACAATGCGGCAGCAGCTATCGGAACGGGAACTGTTGGTGACGGAAGATGTAATATCTCTTTGGGAACGAGCGGAACGATATTTATCTCGAGTAAAGATTTCTGCGTTGACGAGAACAACGCTCTTCATGCGTTCGCTCATTCCGACGGACACTATCATCTTATGGGTTGTATGCTTTCAGCTGCCAGTTGTAATAAGTGGTGGATGGAGGATATAATAGGTACATCCGATTTTGCGGCCGAGCAGAAAAACATCGACAAGCTCGGAGAGAACAACGTATTCTTCCTTCCGTATCTTATGGGAGAGAGAAGCCCTCACAACAATCCCGATGCCAGAGCCATGTTCATCGGAATGAGCATGGATACGACAAGAGCTGATATGACGCAGGCGGTTCTTGAGGGTGTGGCATTCGGAATAAGAGATTCGTTCGAAGTTGCAAGGTCGCTCGGGATCAAGATCGAGAAGACCAAGATATGCGGCGGCGGAGCAAAGAGCCCTCTTTGGAAAAAGATCATGGCAAATGTGCTCGGCATAACCGTTGAGGTCATCGAGTCGGAAGAAGGTCCCGGATACGGCGGTGCAATACTTGCCGCTGTCGGATGCGGAGAGTATGCTTCTGTTGAAGAAGCTGCGGATAAGCTTGTTAAAGTTGTGGGTACGGTTGAACCGGATGCGGACCTTACGGCTAAATACGAGGAGAAATATCAGCAGTTCAAGAAGATATACCCTACCGTAAAATGTTTATACTAACAGCCGAATAAAGGAGAAGAGATTATGGAGATCAAAAAGGTTACTGATCCGGAATTTGCCGCATACGGCAAAGTACTTGAAGGATATGATTTTAGCGGACTTGTAAAGACGCTTGAGGATAAGACTCCGCTTCCCGAAGGAGTTGTATATGTGGGAAGCTGTCCGGAACTTGAGTATACGGATGCATTCGGAGTAGTTCAGAATAACGTATACGGCGGAATGCCTGTTCAGATCGGATACTGTAACGGTCACAACACAAAGCTTAACTGCCTTGAGTATCACCGCGACAGCGAGATCAATATCGGAAGTCGTGATTTTATCCTTCTTCTTGCCAAAGAAGACGAGATAATAAACGGCAGACTTGATACATCAAAGGTTAAGGCTTTCCTTGTTAAGGCAGGCCAGGCCGTTGAAGTGTATGCGACAACGCTGCATTATGCACCCTGTTCGGCAAAGGCAGGCGAAGGCTTCAAGACGATCGTTGTTCTTCCGAAGGGTACGAACGGCCCCGTTCCCGGAATCACCGTAAAGAACGAGGAAGACAAGTGGATGACCGCATGCAACAAGTGGCTTTTGGCTCATGCGGAAGCAGCCGAAGCAAAGGACGGCGCATACGTGGGACTCGACGGAGTTAATATAGACATTGCCGGAGACATCTGACACTTAATAAGAAAAATATTAACTGATTCGAGTGATTTTTACATTGTGTAAAACAGAAGGATTGAAATAAAATCTATATTTAGAGGCATCAGAAGGTATCTTGCTGATCGCAAACATTAAGCTTAGGAGGATTACAAATGAACAACACACCTAAAATGAAAATCGGTATCGTGGGCGTTTCCCGTGACTGTTTCCCTGCTGATCTTACAATCAGAAGAAGAAAGGCTCTTGTAGATGCATATGCTAAGAAATATGATGCAGCTGATATTTATGAGTGTCCTGTTACAATTATCGAGAGCGAGATCCATATGAAGCAGGCTCTTGAAGATGTTAAAAAAGCCGGCTGTAACGCTATTTGCGTATATCTTGGTAACTTCGGTCCCGAGATTTCGGAGACAATGCTCGCTCAGCAGTATGACGGTCCTGTTATGTTCTGTGCTGCAGCAGAAGAAGATTATGATTCGGTTACAACAAGCGGACGTGGCGATGCTTACTGCGGAATGCTGAACGCAAGCTACAATCTTGCACTTCGTAACGTTAAGGCTTATATCCCTGAGTATCCGGTTGGTGATGCAGAGGATTGCGCTGACATGATCCACGATTTCATTCCCGTTGCAAGAGCCGTATATGCTCTTAAGCATCTGAAGATATTTACATTCGGTCCCAGACCTCAGAATTTCTTTGCTTGTAATGCTCCTATTAAACAGCTTTATAATATCGGTGTTGAGATCGAAGAGAACTCAGAGCTTGATCTGTTTGAATCATTCAACAAGCATGCAGGCGATTCCAGAATAGCAGAAGTAGCCAAGAATATGGCGGACGAGCTCGGCGCAGGAAACAAGAAGCCCGAGGTACTTGACAAGCTTGCACAGTACGAGATCACACTTCTTGACTGGATCGAGGAGCATAAGGGAAGCGCAGAATTCTTTGCTATCGCAGGAAAGTGCTGGCCCGCATTCCAGACACAGTTCGGATTCGTTCCCTGCTTTGTTAACTCAAGACTGACAGGACGCGGAATCCCCGTTTCATGTGAAGTTGATATTTACGGAGCTCTTTCAGAGTTCATCGGAACATGCGTAAGCGATGATATCGTTACACTTCTTGATATCAACAATTCGGTTCCTAAGTGCATGTACAAGGATTCGATCGAAGGCAAGTTTGATTACAAGCTTACCGATACATTCATGGGATTCCATTGCGGAAATACATGCTCCAAGAAGCTTTGCGATGCTACGATGAAATATCAGGCTATTATGGCACGTGCACTTCCTATCGAGGTTACAAACGGAACTCTCGAAGGAGACATCGTACCGGGCGATATCACATTCTATCGTCTGCAGTCTACATCGGATAACAAGCTTCGCGCTTATGTTGCTGAAGGCGAGGTTCTTCCTGTTGCAACAAGATCGTTCGGCGGTATCGGCGTATTCGCTATTCCTGAGATGGGAAGATTCTACCGCTACGCTCTTATCGATGGCAACTATCCTCATCACGGCGCTGTTGCATTCGGACATCACGGAAAGGCACTCTTCGATGTATTCAAGTACATTGGCGTAGCTTCCGACGAGATAGAGTTCAACAGACCTGCAGGAATGCTCTACAAGGCAGAGAATCCTTACAAGTAAGGCGGTTATCGGGAACCCACGAAGTGGGGTTATCCTTAATCAATAAGAAGAGACCTTCGGGTCTCTTCTTATTTTGACAGCAACCAAGGTATGCTGTATAATCCGTGCTATGAAGATCATGCTGAATATAATCATAGGAAGTCTGGTAATCGGATATTTTCTGGGCTGTATCAATCTTTCTTACATAATCTCAAAGATTAAAGGATTTGATATACGTCATGTCGGTTCGGGAAACGCCGGGGCATCCAATGTTGTTATCGTTATCGGTAAGAAGTTTGGACTTTTGGTTGCGCTTGTTGATATTTTCAAGGCATTCCTTGCATTCAGACTGGCACAGTATCTGTTCCCCGAAGCATATACGGGGCTGATAAGTTATGCGGGTCTTATTGCGGGCATCGGAGCAGTGCTTGGACACGTATTCCCGTTTTACATGGACTTTAAAGGTGGAAAAGGATTGGCATGTTACGGCGGAACGGTGCTGGCAATGGATTATAAACTGTTTGTCGTGCTGTTTGTCATAGCTCTTCTGATCGCCATAATAACAGATTATATTTGTTTTGCACCTATAACTATGTCGTTCATAGTTCCGGTATCCGTTGGTGTGATATATGATAACTGGATACCACCCGCAATTATAGCGGTCGGTTCGGCCGTGATGCTGTATAAGCATAAACTGAACATCGCGCGGATCAGATCCGGGGAAGAGCTCCGGTTCCATTTTTTGTGGAGACGCGAAGACGAATCCGAGAGATTCGGTATAGTTGATGACGGAAAAGAAATATTAAACCGCAAGGTTTGACATAAAAAGAAACGAGGAAATATATTATGGATGAGAACACAGTAAGCAAGAGTAAGCAGAAGAGGGAGGAGCGCGCTAAGAACGTTGCAAAACAAAAAAGGGTATCCCTTATATGGAAGATCGTAGGCATTGTTGTTGCCATTGCGCTGATCGGACTTGTTGTATGGGGTATTGCAAGAATAGTCATCAAGGAGATGAACACGATCACTCCGAGCGGTGATTATTCCGCCCAGCTTGACGATAACGGATATATCAAAGGCGTCAGGGCGCTTGATTATGTAACATTATGTGACTACAAGAATATCGAAGTTCCTTCGAGTGAAGTCAACTATTCCGATGAAGAGTTCCAGACGGTTATCAAACAGAATCTGGATGCACATCATATACTTGAGAAGGAAGGCACTATCAAGGACGGAGATGTTGTTAATATCGATTATGTCGGAAAGATCGACGGAGAAGAGTTTGAAGGCGGCAATTCCGGCGGTAAAGGAGTAGATCTGACGATCGGAAGCGGACAGTTTATTGCCGGATTCGAAAGTTCGCTGATCGGACATAAAGCAGGAGAGAAAATTACGATCGATGTGACTTTCCCCGAGGATTACAAAGATACAAAAGTCGCCGGCAAGCCTGCGAAGTTTGATGTTGAGATCCATGGAATATATAAGGATCCCGAGTACAATGATGATTTCGTTAAGGAATTCTATCCTGATATGGGATCTACGGTTGAGGAATATGAAAAATCAATCCGCCAGGGTCACTACGACGGAATGCTGCGCGATTATGTTACAAATTATCTTACCGATAATTCTACGGTCAACAAGTATCCGAGCAAGTATCTCAAAAACGTTAAGGCAACGACGAAGTATTCCGATGTTGAGTCGTATCAGTACATGAGTGAGATGTACAAGCAGTACGGAATGCAAGCGGGATCGTTTGACGATTATGTCGGAAAGACCGGAGAGGAATATGATGCCGATATAACAGACCGGGCACAGAAGTTTGCCAAGAACGACCTGGTATATCAGGCGATACTTGAATCTGAAGGCATTACTTTCACCGAAGGAGAAGCGGAGTCGATCGTAAGAGAAATTTATGAGGACGACGATAGCGTTGACAATCAGATCAAGAACAACGGCAAGGGCTATACGATGAAGCAGGCTGTTAAGCAAAAGGCTGTTGATATCGCGGTTGAGAATGCCAAGGTTAAGTAAAGTTTAGGTTTATAATAGACATGATTTGAGGTAAAATAGTACAGAATGATCTGTACTATTTTACTTTTTAACGGAGACTTGATATGTCAGAATACATAAGGCTTCGGCAGCTTGCATCTCACCTGGGACTTAACCGCGGTGATCGCGTATATGTTACAAGCGATGTAAAAGGACTGCTGTACGATATAATGCACCACGACGATGAGACCGATCTGAACATTCTCATTGACGGAATCATTGATATTATCGGCGAAGAAGGAACTCTGGTGTTCCCGACGTTTAACTGGAGCTTTTGCGGTGGGACACCTTTTGATTACCGTAAGACCCCGGCCAAGACTGGATCTTTGTGTAAAATAGCGATGGAGAGGGATGATTTTCGCAGAACGCAGCATCCGATCTATTCGTTTACCGTGTGGGGAAAAGATACGGATGATCTGTGCGCCCTTACAAACAAGAGCTCGTTCGGAGAGGATTCGCCGTTTGCCTATATGGTGTCGCACGGATACAGGAATCTGTTTATTGACAAGGAGCTTGAGCATTCGTTCGTATTTGTTCACTATGCGGAACAGTCCATAGGTAATCTCCATGATAACTACAGATACCTGAAGGATTTTACCGGTGATTATACCGATGAAAACGGTGTTACCACAAAGCGAACATACGATATGAACGTCCGCGCGCTTGATAAGGACGTCACCAACGTGATATATGCCTTCGAGGATGAATTCATAGAAAAAGGCATTATGAAGCGATTTTATATTAACGGACTTGAATATAAAATCATTGAGCTTAAGGACTCGCATCCGATACTTCAGGAGGATGTGCGTCATAACAGGAGCCGCAGGATATGCTCGTTCATCGGACAGGACAATGCATATCTTGAGGAAGGGAAGGAAATGTTCGCGCTTGCCAAAGAACTGTTCCCGATATGCAGGAGCATAACCGGAGCGGGCGTGCGGCAGACTTTTGACATTCTTCTTAAGCACATACCCGATATGAAGCTGTTTGAAGTACCGACAGGAACCAAGGTGTTTGACTGGACGGTTCCGAACGAGTGGACTATCAGGGAAGCATATATCGAAAACGAAAATGGCGAACGTATAGTTGATATGGCGGTCAACAACCTTCATGTTCTCGGATATTCTGTTCCGGTCGACGAATGGATGAGCCTGTCGGATCTTAAGGAACACATATACACGTTAAAGGATCAGCCGGATGTCATCCCGTACTGCACTTCATATTATAAAGAGCGCTGGGGATTTTGTATGAGCGAGGATCAGCTGACTGCTCTTCCGGATGGTAAATATCATGCTTATATAGATTCAGAACTTGCACCCGGAAGCCTTACATACGGTGAGCTTCTGATACCGGGAGAGAGCCGCGAGGAGATATTCTTCAGTTCGTATATTTGTCATCCGTCGATGGCCAACAATGAATGTTCGGGTCCGGTTGTTCTGGCTAAGCTGGCGCAGACGATAAAAGCAATGCCCAAGAGGAGATACTCATACAGACTTGTTCTTCTTCCGGAAACGATAGGTGCCATTACGTATATTTCAAAACACCTTGAAGATATGAAGAAAAACATCATTGCCGGATTCAATGTTACATGCGTCGGAGATGACAGGGCGTACTCGATCGTTCATTCGAGATATGCGAATACACTTGCCGACAGGGTTCTTATGAATGTATTACGGGGACAGGATCCGAAATTCCGTGAATATTCTTATCTTGAAAGAGGCAGCGACGAGAGACAGTACCAGGCGCCGGGAGTCGATATCCCGCTTGTATGTTTTTGCCGCTCGAAGTATCATGTATATCCCGAATACCACACGAGTGCGGATAACCTTGATATCATATCTCCCGACGGACTTGCGGGGAGTCTTGATGTACTGATACAATGTATCATGGCGCTTGAGGGCAATTACACATACAGAATAAAATGCCTGTGTGAGCCGCAGCTCGGAAGAAGAGGGCTGATGCCGACAATGAGCAATAAGAAGAGTTATAAAGATACGCTCATACTGAAAGATATTTCCGCATACGCCGACGGATCGAACGATATTTTCGAACTCAGCGATCATATAGGACATTCCGTAACCGACATGTTGCCTGTGATTGACAGGATGGCGGAAGCGGGACTTCTTGAGATCGTTAAATAGGAAGGTTAAAACATGACACATGAAGAAATAATGGAAACTGTCCGTGCAATATTCAGAGATGTTTTTGATGATGAGACTCTTGTTGTTGAAGATTCCACCAATTCATCCGATATCGAGGACTGGGATTCGATAGAGCATATTTCGCTTATCGTTTCGATGGAGAATGAGTTTGGTCTCAAGTTTGATTTAAAAGAAGTAAATAAGCTCGCGAACGTCGGCGAAATGGTTGATCTTATAGCTTCAAAGCTCAATAATGCATGAATCATGAACGAATATAAATACGAAGAAATTGAAATAGGACATAAGGAGAGCTTTACCGCCGATATCACCGAAGAGATGATGGAGTCATTTAAAATGATGACCGGCGATATCAATCCGCTCCACAACGATGAGAAATACGCCGTTTCGCTCGGCCACCCGGGACGCGTTGTGTTCGGAATGCTTACGGCGTCTCTGCTGTCAACGCTTGCCGGAGTATATCTTCCCGGGAAGAGAAGTCTCATACAGGAGGTAAAGATCAAGTTCGCCAAGCCGGTTTATGTCGGGGACAGACTCACGATAGAAGGTATTGTCGAAGAGAAGCATGATGTCTACAGGCTGCTTGTTCTGAAAGTTACTATACGCAACCAAAGTGGAGACAAAGTCTGCCGCGGCAAGATGCACGTAGGGGTGGATGCCTAGTCATCAAACAATGTGTGAGATATCATAGTCAAAATGGAGCGTGTGAGGTATATGTTTCTGAGAAAACCTTTGGAGCACGTTGTTACTTGACGAGGTATTTCACGAGTCTAGTAACGCGACGTGCGGAAATGAGTGAGAACGCGTTTTCGAGGGAATATTATACCTCACACGCGTACTGGTAACTAATATGTATAGATAGAACTGCAAGACTACAGGAGGTAAAAGCATGAGCGCACAGGAAACTTTACAGCAATGGATCAGCGAATCCGACAACATTGTCTTCTTCGGAGGCGCCGGTGTTTCCACCGAGAGCGGAATTCCTGATTTTAGAAGCGTCGATGGACTCTATAATCAGAAATACGATTATCCGCCCGAGACGATTCTTTCGCACACGTTCTACAGAAGTAAGCCTGAAGAATTCTACAGATTCTACCGTGATAAGATGCTGTGTACGAGTGCCAAGCCCAACAAAGCCCATCTCAAGCTCGCCGAGCTTGAAGCGGCCGGTAAGCTTAAGGCAGTCGTTACACAAAACATTGACGGGCTGCATCAGGCAGCGGGCAGCAAGGAAGTTTTAGAACTTCACGGAAGCGTTCTGCGTAATTACTGCGAGCGCTGTCATAAACTGTTTGGCGTGGAATACATAATAAACGGTGAAGGTGTTCCGAAGTGTGATGAGTGCGGAGGACCGGTCAAGCCGGACGTTGTATTGTACGAAGAAGGACTTGATAATACCGTAATGAGCAAGTCCGTTAACTATATTTCCAATGCGGATATTTTGATCATCGGCGGTACATCGCTTGCCGTATATCCGGCAGCTGGTCTTATCGATTATTACAGAGGCCACAAGCTTGTTTTGATCAATAAGTCCAAAACACCGATGGACGGCAGAGCTGATCTTGTGATAAATGACAGTATCGGGGCTGTTTTAGGCGCAATAACGGTGTGATTTTTGTTTTCAAAACCCCTTGAAAATGGGATACGTATATGTTATCATACGTTCTCGTGATACAATTTTTCCTTGCTTCCGGATCATTACCGGGGGCCAAAACAGTCGGGTGTATCATTTAGACTGTAAAGACCAAAAGGAGGTACCAGGCATGAGCAAATATGAATTATGCGTTGTTCTTAATGCTAAGATCGAAGACGATGAGAGAGCAGCCGTGATCGAAAAGATCAAGAAGTACATTGATCGTTTCGGCGGGGCAATCACAAACGTGGACGAATGGGGCAAAAAGCGACTTGCTTATGAAGTACAGAAGATGAGAGAAGGCTTCTACTACTTCATTCAGTTTGATGCAGAACCGTCTACGCCGCTCGAGATCGAAAATCGTATCCGCATTATGGATAACGTTCTTCGTTATCTCTGCGTTAAGGCAGAAGCGTAATAGAAAGTGAGAATACATGAATAAAGTTATTTTGGTCGGTAGACTGACCCGCGATCCCGAAGTCAGATATTCATCGGGAGACGGAGCAATGGCAATTGCAAGATACTCGCTTGCGGTTGACAGGAGAGGCAGACGCGATAATGCCGGTGGTGACCAGCCCACCGCGGATTTTATCAATATCGTAGCATTTGGCCGTGACGGAGAATTTGCTGAAAAGTATTTGAGAAAAGGCATGAGGATTCTCGTTGAAGGTCGTATCCAGACGGGCAGTTATACCAACAAGGATGGACAGAAGGTCTATACGACGGACATTGTTGTTGAGCGTCACGAGTTCGTTGAGAGCAAAGGCGCCGCACAGGGTTCCGGATCCGATTCGTTCATTCCCGCTTCATCGGGAGCAGGAGCACAGCCTGACAGCGGTGACGGATTCATGAACATTCCGGACGGGATAGACGAAGAACTTCCGTTTAATTGATAAGATCAGGAGGAAAGTATTATGGCTTTTGGTAAACCACAAGGCGAAAACGATAGAGCAGACGCACCTGTAAGAAGAAGAAACACAATGCACAGACGTAAGAAGGTATGTGTATTCTGCGGTAAGGAAAAGGCTTTGGATTACAAGGACGTTGCAACTCTTAAAAAGTATGTTTCCGAAAGAGGCAAGATTCTTCCCAGAAGGATCACCGGAAATTGTGCTAAGCATCAAAGAGCACTGACCGTTGCCGTAAAGCGTGCCCGTCACGTTGCACTTATGCCGTACACGGCTGAATAAGCACTACGATTTACAGACCGGCTGTCTTCGGACAACCGGTCTTTACGCTAAAAGAATTGGAGGACGGTTACATGCCTATTACAGAGCTTCTGGAAAGAAATGCGGCGAACTATCCCAACGACACCGCACTCATCGAGATAAATCCCAAGATAAAAGAAACCAAACGTGTTACCTGGAAGGAATACGAGTTAATACAAAGTACCAAGAAAGAGTCTTACCGTCGTGAGATCACATGGGGTGTTTTTGACGAAAAAGCAAACCGTTTTGCAAACTACCTCATGTCGATGGGTATTAAAAGAGGTCATAAGGTCGGTATCATCATGATGAACTGTCTTGAATGGCTTCCTATTTATTTCGGTGTACTCAAAACCGGTGCTACGGTTGTTCCGTTCAATTTCAGATATTCATCAGATGAGATACTGTATTGCGCAAAGCTTTCACAGATAGATATTCTTGTGTTCGGACCTGAGTTCATAGGACGTATCGAAGAGATATGTGATGAACTATCAAGAAAAAGACTTCTTATATATGTGGGAGACAACTGTCCGACATTTGCCGAGGATTATAAAGAGGGCGTTGCAAACTGTTCGAGTGTCAAGCCGGAAGTATCCATTACGGATGATGATGAGGCAGCGATATATTTTTCGTCGGGTACAACGGGATTTCCCAAGGCTATTCTTCATAAGCACCGTTCGCTGATGCATTCGGCTGCGTGTGAACAAAATCATCATGGCCAGCAGAGGGATGATGTATTTCTTCTTATCCCGCCGCTCTATCATACGGGTGCGAAGATGCATTGGTTCGGAAGTCTTCTTTCGGCGTCAAAGGCTGTCCTTCTTCAGGGAACGGCACCGGATATTATTCTTGACGCAGTTTCCAAAGAAAAATGTACGATTGTATGGCTGCTAGTTCCGTGGGCTCAGGATATACTCGAAGCCATCGAGAGCGGAAGAGTCAATCTTAAGGATTATGAACTTGATCAGTGGAGGCTCATGCATATAGGTGCGCAGCCCGTTCCGAGGAGTCTGATCAAGAAGTGGAAAGAGATATTCCCGAATCATCAGTATGATACCAACTACGGTCTTTCCGAGTCGATCGGACCGGGCTGTGTTCACCTCGGAGTGGAAAATACTCACAAAGTCGGATGCATAGGCAAGGCCGGATACGGATGGGAGACAAAAATCGTCGACGAAAACCGTAAACCGGTTGCCCGCGGAGAAGTGGGAGAGCTTGCGGTCAAAGGTCCCGGCGTTATGGAATGCTATTATCACGATCCCAAGTCAACGAAAGAAGTTCTTGAGGATGGCTGGCTCTACACCGGAGATATGGCAACCGAGGATGAGGACGGATTCATCATGCTCGTTGATCGTAAGAAGGACGTGATCATAAGCGGAGGAGAAAACATCTATCCCGTTCAGATCGAGGATTTTATCCGTACGAATGAAGCCGTTCATGATGTTGCGGTTATAGGAATACCCGATAAACGTCTCGGCGAGATTAGTTGCGCAATTATAGAACTGAAGAAAGATTATATGGTTACTGAAGAAGAGATGAATGAATTCTGCACATCTCTTCCCAGATATAAGAGACCGCGTAAGATTATATTTGCGGACATACCGCGTAATCCTACCGGTAAGATTGAGAAGCCGCGTCTTCGTGAATTGTACGGAGGCAAGGGTCTGGTAGAACAGCAGAATCTGGGATAAACCGTATAAACCGATAAATATGGGAGGAAAATAAGTGGGTTATAACGGATCGAGAGAGGCAAGACGAAGAAGAAAGCGCAGAAGAAAGATCCTTCAGGCTGTCATTCCGGTAGCAGTCGCAATGATGCTTATCGGCATAATCCTGTTGGTGGCGCAGAGCACGGGCTTGTTTGAAGATTGGGGATATTCAAGCAAGATGGCAGATCTGAATGAGTATTTCGGTACGACATCGGCCGATACGGCAACGGTTGTTGAAAACGGCGAAGTAACTGACGGCAGGATCACTGTTAAGGACGGAAGACTGTATGTCCCTTATGAAGAAGTGATCGAAAGATTCAATGATAATTTTTACTGGGAAGAGACGAGCGGAAAACTTCTGTACACGACCGGAGAGGGTGTGTATGCGGCTGTTCCCGGAGATAATTACTATACGCTTGAGGGTAACGGCATACAGTCGGGATATCCCGCATGTTATAACGACGGACAGACGATCATGGTCTGCCTCGACTATGTAAAATTATTTACCAATTTCGAATACAGACTGTTTGGAGGCGTAAAAGGAGAACCGTACCGCGTAGAGGTGCTTACGGAATGGGGAACCGATGTCGTTGCGGATGTTAAGGAGGACGGAGTTGCGATAAGAACGCAGGCTGACAAGGAAGGCGATATCTTAAAGGAACTTCGAAAAGGAAGCACGGTCGAAGTGATAGATTCCGAAGGTGAGAAATGGACAAAAGTCATGTCTGAGGATCTGATCACCGGATATATCGAGAAGAAGCATCTGGGTGATCCGTATGACCGTCCGGAAACACCGGTAACCGATGTTGCTCCGGTTACGGTTACGCCGGTTGCCGACTATTCCAAGCCAGTCGTGCTTGCATGGCATAATGTTACGGGGGATGTTTCGGTATCGTCGTTAAAAGACAATGAAAAGTTCCTTCCGTACATAAATACGATATCACCGACATGGTTTGCACTTTCGGACGATGAAGGAACGGTTGAATCGATCGCATCATCCGCATATGTGGAAACTTGTCACGCCAAGGGCATAAAAGTATGGGGGCTTGTAAGCAATCTGACATATCCTAATGTTGATGTTAAGGGAGTACTGTCAGATCCCGCCAAAAGACAATATGTCACGGAACAGCTTCTCGGATATGCGTCTCAATATTCACTTGATGGTATCAACATCGATTTTGAGATGATATCAGCCGAAGCCGGTCCCGCATACGTACAGTTTATAAGAGAATTTTCCTTAAGAGCACATGAAAAAGGCCTGGTCGTATCGGTAGACAACTATGTGCCCAAGGAATACTCAATGCACTATAACCGTAAAGAGCAGGGTGTTTTTGCGGATTACGTGATAATAATGGGATATGATGAACACACGAGTGCATCCGAAGAAGCCGGTTCGGTGGCATCTCTCGGATTTGTTCTGGAAGGAATAGAGAATACACTTGATGTTGTTCCGAAGGAAAAAGTAATTAATGCACTTCCTTTCTATGTTAGATATTGGAAGGTCGACGAGAACGGCATGATACTTGACATGCAGACACTTCCGATGTCCAAGGGTGCCGAGACCGTTAAAGCTGCAGGCGCAACTGCCGAATGGGATGATGTTACGGGACAGAATTACGCGGAATGGACGGCAGACGGTGGTGTTAACAAGATATGGCTCGAGGATGTCAAATCCCTTCAGACCAAGCTTGATGTAATGAAAGCACATGAACTTGGCGGTGCAGCGGTATGGCAGCTTTCATTCGGTACGGAAGAGGCCTTCTCGCTCATAGACGGTTATTATCCGCCAAAGACAGAATAAATCATTTGGTCAGGGCTCTTTGCACAGCGGTATCGGAAAACTCCTTTTTTTGATCAGGCAAAGAGCCCGGACTATTTTTGTAAAAGGTACCTGCATATATTTACGGGTACAGTGATACAATTTTCAGATCGCTCTTCGCGCGTGGAAGATACTTGAACTTTTGCTCGGTTGAAAACTAAAAATGAATCTGAACATGAACAACCATTAAACTAAAACAATCGGGGAGTAATCGAATGAAATTGATTCGTCGATTGGTTCGGGGGAAACCCCGAGTAGAAACTCCTGATGTGCGTGAATCTGCTGTCGTCACAGTAAATTCACTGGAAAAAATGAGACATATATCTTAAAATATAATTATAAGAAATATGAATTATCTCAGCCCTCCTTTCGCCACTGATTGCGAAGGAGCGATCTTGATTTAGGATTTTAACCGATATATAGAACGGGCGCAAGTACTACATATTGTAGGTGGCCGATGACAAACCACATGGATATTCGTAATTGGTCAAAATAACGTACAATTTCTGTATTATTTGACAACCGGCAGATGACGATATATAAAATATATACCGATATACCAACCAGAAAGGGAGGTGAATAAGTATGAAACTGGAAAGAGTTAACGAGCATCAGATCAGATGTACCCTTACAAAAGCGGATCTTGCCGACAGACAGCTTAAGCTCTCGGAGCTTGCTTACGGTACGGAGAAAGCCAAGACGCTGTTTCGAGATATGATGCAGCAGGCGTTTTATGAGCTTGGTTTTGAAGCCAATGACATACCTCTTATGATTGAGGCAATACCTTTGTCATCCGAGTCCATCATACTTATTATCACCAAAGTTGAGGATCCCGATGAGCTCGATACGAGATTTGCCAATTTTGCGCCGAACATAAAGGATGAGGAAGACGATGTGATATCCGAACTGTTCAAGTCTGTTTCGGAAGAAATGCCTGAAGTACTTGATCTTTTCAAGAAGCTTTCACAGGAAGTATCCAAGAATCCTGATCTGCTCGAGGAAGCCAAAGAGAAGATTATCGAAAAGGCTAATGCGGCCGGTGAACTTTCAAGAGCATTTGCATTTGATTCGCTTGCCGATGTTATTAAAGCTGCGGGAGTGGTATCAAAGTTCTACAACGGTAAGAACTCGCTTTATCGTGACGAGACGGACGGATGCTATATTCTGGCTCTCAGCAAAGGAGAACACACTACTGAAGAGTTCAACAGAGTCTGCAATGTTTTGTCGGAATACGGCTCTATGGAAAGATCCACACCGGCAACAGAAGCATATTTTGAGGAACACAACAATTGTATCGTAGCAGACAATGCGATTGCAACACTGCTTGCATAAGCTTGATCTTAATATAAACACCCCGAATGTCATCAGGCATCCGGGGTGTTTTATACTGACTTAAATCATTATGCAAGTGCTGCGATCTGTCCCATAAGGTTATCGATATCCATTCCGTGAACCAGTGCAGCCTCCTCGAGAGTCTCACTCTGCGCGCTGGGACATCCGAGACAATGCATTCCTGCTTCCAAGAGGATCGGTGCAACCTCGGGCTTGTTGACGATGATCTCGCCGATTGTCATATCTTTTGTTATTTCCATGATCTATTCCTCCGATCTGTACAATCAAAAAACATATAGAAACGCTGTAAGGTTAGCATCTTTTATTTTTCAAGTCAAGTCATTATATTGTGGTAGGGTGACCGCCCGGTACCATGTGTGGTGATATGGTCAAAACGCTTAAAAAATAGGCAATTTGTACGAAAAAAAATACAGTTGTTCTTCTTGACGTGTATACAATCCTCTGACTATAATAACAATTATCAAAATGTGCAACATCCGCGTGTCGGATTTATCACTTTTAACAAATTATATTATTAACAGGAGGCATTGCAATGAGATCAGAATGGAATGGTTTCGTAGGCGGTAAGTGGGAAAGCGAAGTCAACGTACGTGACTTCATCCAGAAGAACTATACTCCTTATGACGGAGATGATTCTTTCCTTGCAGGACCTACACAGAACACAAAGGATTTGTGGCAGATGGTTCTTGACCTTCAGAAGAAGGAGAGAGAAAACGGCGGTGTTCTTGATATGGACACAAAGGTTGTTTCGACCATCACATCACACGGCCCCGGCTATCTTGACAAGAGCAAGGAGACTATCGTAGGTTTCCAGACAGATAAGCCCTTCAAGCGTTCACTTCAGCCTTACGGCGGTATCCGTATGGCAGAGAAAGCTTGCTCGGACAACGGATATGAAGTTGATCCCGAGATCAGCGAATTCTTCTCAACACATCGTAAGACTCACAACGCTGGATGTTTCGATGCATACAATCAGGAAATGAGAGCATGCCGTACATCGCATATCATCACAGGTCTTCCGGATGCATACGGAAGAGGACGTATCATCGGTGACTACAGAAGAGTTGCTCTTTACGGTATTGATTTCCTTATCGAGGACAAGCAGGCTCAGAAGGATTCAACAGGACGTGTCATGACAGATGATGTTATCCGTCTTCGTGAAGAATTATCAGAGCAGATGACAGCTCTCAAGATGATGAAGGAAATGGCTGCTTCATACGGATGCGATATTTCAAAGCCCGCTACAAACGTTCAGGAAGCCATCCAGGCTACATACTTCGGATACCTTTGCTCGGTTAAGGAGCAGAACGGTGCCGCAATGTCACTCGGACGTACTTCAACATTCATTGACTGCTATGCAGAGCGTGACCTCAAGAACGGTACATTTACAGAAGAGCAGATTCAGGAGTTCGTTGATCACTTTATCATGAAGCTTCGTTGCGTTAAGTTTGCACGTACACCTGAATATAACCAGATATTCGCCGGCGATCCCGTTTGGGTAACAGAGTCTATCGGTGGTATCGGTGTTGACGGACGTCATATGGTTACAAAGATGAGCTTCCGTTATCTTCATACACTTGAGAACCTCGGCGCAGCTCCCGAGCCCAACCTTACGGTTCTCTGGTCAACAAGACTTCCTCAGAACTTCAAGAAGTTCTGTGCAAAGACTTCGATCAATACATCATCTATCCAGTACGAGAACGATGACCTTATGAGACCTGTACACGGTGATGACTATGGTATCGCATGCTGCGTATCTTCGATGGTCATCGGTAAGGAAATGCAGTTCTTCGGAGCACGTGCAAACCTTGCAAAATGTCTCCTGTACGCTCTTAACGGCGGTATCGACGAGAAGACCAAGAAGCAGGTAGGTCCAAAGTATCGTCCTTATGACGGAGATGTTCTTGACTACGATAAGGTAATGGATCTCTTCATTGACATGATGGAGTGGCAGGCAGACGTATATGTCAACACCCTGAACATCATCCATTACATGCATGACAAGTACTGCTATGAGAGAGCAGAGATGGCTCTTCATGACAGAGACGTTAAGAGATACTTTGCTACAGGTATCGCAGGTCTGTCGATCGTTGCCGATTCATTCTCAGCTATGAAGTATGCAAAGGTTGAGTGTATCAGAGATGAAGACGGTATCATCACAGACTTCAAGATTACCGGTGACTTCCCTAAATATGGTAATGATGATGACCGCGTTGATGAGATCGCAAAGGAAGTTGTTCATAAGTTCATGACAGCTATCAGACGTCATCATACATACAGGAACGGTATTCCTACAACGTCGATCCTTACCATCACATCAAACGTTACATACGGTAAGGCAACAGGTAACACACCTGACGGACGTCGCGCAGGACAGCCTTTCGCACCTGGTGCTAACCCGATGCATGGCCGTGATACCCACGGAGCTATCGCTTCGCTTTCATCAGTATCCAAGCTTCCGTTCAACGATGCACAGGATGGTATCTCCAATACATTTACCATCATCCCCGGTGCACTCGGTAAGGAAGATAAGGTATTCGCAGGCGATATCGAACTGGATCTTAATAAGTAATACGGTAACACAGAATGGAGATGACACCTATGGATCAGGTAGATGATCTTGTAGCTTTTCTTGATGGTTCTGTCGAGGCCGGAGTCGGACATTTGAACGTAGATGTCGATGAAACGCAGAAAGAGAGCCGCAGTACGGAAACCATGGGCTGTACGGACTGCTCGAGAACACCGCTTGCATGCAGTGTACCCACGCTTCATCAGGGTCTCGATGATTATTCGTAAATCTGAAACAAAGGAGGAAAAAACAATGGCAGCTAGTAAGGCACAGGTTGATAACCTTGTAAATCTTTTAGACGGATATGCAACAAAAGGTGGACATCACCTTAACGTAAACGTTCTTAACAGAGAAACTCTTCTCGATGCTCAGGCACATCCCGAGAACTATCCTCAGCTTACGATCAGAGTAAGCGGATATGCCGTAAACTTCATCAAGCTTACACCGGAGCAGCAGGCAGACGTTATCTCAAGAACATTCCATGAATCTATCTGATCAAACATGATCTTTACGGGCCCGGGACATTTGTTTCGGGCTCGTATGATATATGATGGAGGAATACCATGACCAAAGGTCGTATACATTCGCTTGAAAGTTTCGGTACCGTTGACGGACCAGGAACAAGATATGTGGTTTTTGTACAGGGCTGTCCCATGAGATGTCTCTATTGTCATAATCCCGATACGTGGGCTATGACAGGCGGTGAAGAGATGACGCCCGAGTACATTTTTGAACAGTATCTCCACAATGAACCCTTCTACAAAAACGGCGGAGGGCTTACCGTTACCGGCGGAGAGCCTCTTATGCAGGTCGATTTTCTGATCGATCTGTTCACGTTGTGCAAGGAGCACGGGGTTCATACGTGCATAGATTCATCCGGTATCGCGTACAGGCCTGAGAACACGGAGTTCATAAAAAAGCTTGACAGGCTGATGGAGCTGACGGATCTTGTGATGCTTGATATCAAGCACATTGATCCCGAAATGCATAAAAAGATAACCGGACAGCCAAATGACGGTATACTTGCTTTTGCACAGTATCTGTCCGATAAAGGCGTAGATACATGGATACGGCACGTTATAGTTCCGAATCTTACGGATGATGACAAGTATCTTTACGATCTCGGATATTTTATCGGCGGACTTAAGACATTAAAGGCTCTTGACGCGCTTCCGTATCATACAATGGGCAAGGTAAAATATGAAAAGCTCGGATTCGATTATCCTCTCGGAGATACACCTCCGATGGATAAGAAGGAGCTCGTGGCCAAAAAGCAGGTAATACTGGACGGGATCAAGGCAAGAAGAAAAGATGACGGTAAAACAGATCAACAATGATTTCAGGATAGTTCTGGCATCCGCGTCGCCGAGACGTAAGGAGTTGCTGGAGCTTGTCGGGATAGAGTTTGAGATATGGCCATCCGATAAGGAAGAGGTCATAACATCGAAGAACCCCAAAGACATATGCACACAGTTGTCCCGCACAAAAGCGCTCGATGTGGCGTCACAGATAAGAACATATAACGAGAGTCACAAAGATCTTACGACCGAAACCGACATACTTGTGATCGGCGCTGACACCATAGTCGCAAAAGGCGATGAGGTATTCGGTAAGCCGGTTGATGAAGCTGATGCCGTAAGGATGTTAAGAGAGTTATCCGGTTGTACACACAGCGTGTTTACCGGAGTTACTCTTGTGTTCATGAGCCGGGAGGGGCGTGTCGGAGAGCACACGTTCTTCGAAGAGACAAAGGTTACGTTTTATCCGCTGGATGATGAGGAAATAGAAGAATACACAGCAACAGGCGATGCACTCGATAAAGCAGGTGCCTACGGGATACAGACGAAGTCGGCAGCGTTTGTAAAAAGTGTGGACGGTGATTTTTACAATGTCGTTGGCCTCCCTGTCGCCAGACTGCTACGGGAAATTAAGAAAATAATGAATTATTGAGTTTTTTTACCGATTGATGTAAAATAACTCCGACAAATGATGTTATAAGCATAAAGGAGGTATTATCATGGCATTTGTGATCAAAGATGGATGCATTTCATGCGGTGCTTGTGCAGGACAGTGCCCCGTTGGCGCTATCGCTGAAGGAGACGGCAAGTTCGAAATCGATGAGAATACATGTGTAGGCTGTGGTGCTTGTGCAGCTCAGTGCCCTGTAAGCGCTATTGAGGAAGGCTGATCGGAGACGAAGCCGGATTTAGACGGACACATGTCCGTTGCAGAATGAAAATGCCGACATAATGAGTCGGCATTTTCTTTTTTTGACATTTGGGTTATAATATCCTTTAATGACCTGACTATGGGTTTGGAGAGGTAGAAATGAGCAGCAGTAACATCAGATTTAAAGGGCAGCTCCGTACATATATGCTTTGGCCTATGTGGATGTCGCTTTTTGTAGGTCTGTTTGCCATAGTGATGTATTTCGTGGATATAAGGGCCGGAGTGACGGCGACGGTATTTGCCGTTGTTTATGCGGGCGTTGCGTATTTCCTTTATTTTCATGACAGAAACAGAGTTGTCAAAGATCTGATCTCATTTGCTACTCAGTACGGCCAGGTTCAGAAACAGCTTCTCAGAGATCTTGAAATTCCTTATGCACTTCTTGATGAATCGGGTAAAGTCATTTGGACCAACGATGCATTCGAACAGATAATGCACATAACCAAGAAGTACAGCAAGAGTATCACAAATCTGATTCCCGAGATCACAGTAGATAAACTTCCCGGAATGGAACATGAAACCGAAAGTGTCATTACGGTAGACGGTCATGATTTTCGCACGAGCATGAACAAGGTGTCCATGAAGACGCTCATGGAGGCACCCGACGCGGTCGAGGCGGTGGATTATGACAGTTATCTTATTGCGCTGTATATGTTTGACATTACCGAGGTCAATTCCCTTGCAAGACGCATTGAAGAACAAAGAACCGTCATCGGACTCATATATATGGACAATTATGACGAGGCGCTTGAATCCGTGGATGAAGCAAGACGTTCGCTCGTAGTTGCTCTTATCGATCGTCAGATCAATAAATATTTCTCCAAGGTTGATGCCATTGTCAAGAAGCTCGAGAAAGACAAGTTCCTTGTCGTTATGAGAAAGAAAGAGCTCGACAATATGATCGGAAACAGGTTCGGAATTCTCGAGGATATCAAAAATGCCAACATCGGTAACGAGATATCGTTTACGCTTTCGATCGGTTTCGGAGCCGGCAACGATTCGTTCATGCAGAATTATGAGTATGCGAGAACGGCTATTGATCTTGCTCTCGGTCGCGGAGGCGATCAGGCAATCATCAAGACGGATGATGAGATCAGTTATTATGGAGGTAAGCGCGAGGTAACGGCCAAGAATACAAGAGTAAAAGCAAGAGTCAAGGCCCACGCTCTCCGTGAGATCATAGAGAACAGCGATCATATCATCATCATGGGTCATAAGATTCTCGATGTTGATGCGTTCGGATCATCCATAGGTATCTTCCGTGTTGCGAGGACATTCAACAAGAAAGTAAATATCGTTGTGGACGAGGTTACTACATCAATACGTCCCATGCTTGAAATGGTGGAACATGACGGCGCGCACGATCACGGCATTTTCGTATCGACCGACGAGGCTGTTGAGATCGCATCTTCTGTTGATTGTACTTTGGTTGTAGTTGATGTTAACAGACCGAGCTTTACCGGGTGCCCGCAGTTGCTTGAGCTCTGCCCGACCATAGTCGTTCTGGATCATCACAGACAAGGTGCAGAGAAAATAGAGACGGCTACTCTTTCATATATCGAGCCGTATGCATCAAGTGCATCGGAAATGGTATCGGAGGTTCTGCAGTATATAAGCGATCATGTAAAACTGACTGCAGATGAAGCGGATTGCCTGTATGCGGGTATGATGATCGACACAAACAACTTCATGACCAAGACCGGTGTCAGAACGTTTGAAGCCGCCGCATACCTTAGAAGAAACGGTGCGGATGTTACAAGAGTCCGTAAGATGTTCAGAGACGATGTTGCTTCGTATAAGGCAAGGGCGGAAATAGTAAGCAATGCTGAAATATATGACGGATCGTTTGCGATGTCGGTTACTCCCGACACGGTTGTCGACAGTCCGACGATCATCGGAGCGGAGGCTGCCAACGAGCTTCTTAACATTAACGGAATCAGAGCTTCGTTCGTGTTTACTAAGCATCAGGGAGAAGTGTATATTAGTGCACGTTCCATTGATGATATTAACGTTCAGGTGATCATGGAGAAGCTTGGCGGCGGAGGTCACATGAACATAGCCGGAGCTCAGCTTAAGGATGTTTCTATTGAGGAAGCAAGGAATGCACTTATAATGGTGCTCCGTCAAATGAAAGAAAAAGGAGAACTCATATGAAGGTAATACTTCTGCAGGATGTTAAATCAGTCGGAAAAAAGGGTGATGTAGTCGAAGTATCCGACGGATATGCCAAGAATTATATATTCAAGAAGAAGCTCGGAACACCGGCCGATCCTAAAAATATGAATGACTTAAAGCTTAAAAAAGCCAACGAGGAAAAGGTCGCAGCCGAGAACCTTGCCGATGCCAAGAAGCTTTCGGAAGATATCGGAAAGAAGACGGTTGTTGTCAGCCTTAAGGCGGGCGAAGGCGGCAAGCCTTTCGGAAGTGTATCGAGTAAAGAAATCGCACAGGCAGCCAAGGAACAGTTTGATCTTGATATCGACAAGAAGAAGATCGTTCTTTCCGAGGTGATCCGTTCATTCGGAGTATTCGAGGTACCGGTAAAGCTTCACCCTCAGGTTACGGCAACACTAAAGGTTAAAGTTGAGGAGAGTTAAGCATGGATGAAACCGTCCTCAAAAAACTGCCTCCCCATCATAAAGAATCGGAGCGCGGCGTTGTAGGCGCCATGATGCTTGATAAGGACGCGGCAATAATCGCCATGGGCGCACTTTCATCGGATGATTTTTATCTGAAGGAATGTGCGTATGTATTCGATGCGGTCAGATCAGTCGTTGACGAAGGTGCGATAGTAGATCCAACCACGGTGTCCAACAGACTGATGGAAATGAATGCGCCCGCGGAAATAGCTTCGGGAGAATTCCTGCGCAATCTTTGCATGTGGGCATCAACGTCTGCCGTTATCGAACAGCATATTGACATAGTCAAGAAAAAATCACTTCTTCGCAAGATGATCAAGCTTAGCCAGGATATAGAGAATAAGTGTTATTCCGATTCCGGTGACGCAGACGACATTCTTGAAGAAGCCGAGAAAAAAGTATTTGAGATCACAAACAGCAAATCAACAAGCGATTTTGTCCCGATAAGGCAAGTAGTTAAGAACGCCGTTGAGAAGATCGGTATCGCGGCTCGTACGGACGGAGTAGTAACCGGAGTGGCCACGGGGTTCACCGATCTTGATTTTAAGACCGCAGGTCTTCAGCCGTCCGATCTTATTCTTATCGCAGCAAGACCGTCAATGGGTAAGACCGCATTTGTGCTTAATGTTGCACAGCACATTTGTTTTAAAGATAAAAAGGGCGCAGTCATATTCTCGCTTGAGATGTCAAAGGAACAGCTTGTAAACCGTCTGCTTTCGCTTGAGTCACACGTAGATTCCAAATCCATCAGGAACGGAAACGTATCCTCAAAGGACTGGGAGGGAATAATAGAAGGGGCAAGTGTCATCGGTGAATCGAAGCTTATTATCGATGATACTCCTGGTATTTCGATCGGAGAACTCAGATCGAAATGCCGTAAATACAAGGCAGAGAACAAAGATTTGTCGGTAATCATAATCGATTACCTGCAGCTCATGTCCGGATCGGGCAGAACCGATTCAAGACAACAGGAAATATCTGATATATCCAGATCGTTAAAATCACTTGCGAGGGAACTGAATCTTCCCGTTATCGCACTGTCTCAGTTATCACGTGCGGTAGAAAAGCGTGACGATCACAGACCGATGCTTTCGGATCTTCGTGAATCGGGTGCCATAGAGCAGGATGCGGATGTTGTTATGTTCCTTTATAGGGACGATTACTACAATCCCGATACGGAGAAAAAAGGAATAGCGGAAGTCATTATAGCGAAACAAAGAAACGGCCCGATAGGTACGACGGAACTTGTATGGTTACCTGATCTGACGAAGTTTGCAAACAAAGCAAAGAGCTGAAGTAAGGAGAGTTCATGGACAAGCCGAGTATTTACCGTAAACGTATCATTCCCGAGGAGATCATCCTGCTTGATAAGGATGAGATCCTGTATTCGGATGAAGGGCATATCGTGACGAGATGGAACACGATTAAGCCTAAGAAGATACTTCATCATGGCTGTTCATGTTATTTCCTGAAAGAGGGCTTCAAGGTAAGCAAGTTCTACCGCGAGGACGGGTCTTTATTATACTGGTATTGCGATATAATCAGCTATTCATATGATCCGGTCAAGAACTCTTATGTGTTCACGGATCTTCTGGCTGACGTGCTCATATATCCGGATGGTCGTGTTGAAGTGGTGGATGTCGGAGAGATTGCCGACGCACTTACGGACGGAACGCTTACCGTGGATGAGATGATACCGGCACTTCGCAGTCTTGACAAGCTGCTTGCTGTTATTTATTCCGGAGGATTTGCCGCAATACAGAAAATGATCAATGAGATCGAGGAAGGCAATAATCCCTCATAAAATGAATACGATATATGAAAAAGTAGAAACCGATAATGTGGATATGTCTGTAATAGACAGAGCGGGCGGGATAATAAAGGCCGGAGGTCTGGTGGCCTTTCCCACCGAAACTGTTTACGGACTCGGAGGAGATGCACTCTCATCCGCTTCATCGAAGAAGATATACGAAGCAAAAGGACGTCCTTCGGACAATCCCCTGATAGTACATATAGCCGATATCGAAGATATGTACAGGATCGCAGTTGATGTGCCTCCTGTTGCGATTACTCTTGCCGAAAAATACTGGCCGGGACCGCTGACGATGATAATGAAAAAGAGTCCCGAAGTTCCGAAAGAGACGACGGGAGGACTTGATACCGTGGCGGTAAGATTTCCTTCCCATCCGGTGGCAAGAGCGTTCATAAAAGCATCCGGAGGATTTATAGCCGCTCCTTCCGCCAATGTATCCGGAAGACCGTCACCTACAACCGGTGAGCATGTGCTTGAGGATATGAACGGAAGGATTGACATGATCATAGATGCGGGTCCTTGTGAGATAGGACTTGAATCAACGATAATAGATCTTACAACGGATATTCCCATGATGCTTCGTCCCGGATATGTGAATTCCGAAATGCTTCAGAGCATAATAGGCCGAGTAGATAAAGATCCCGCGGTGTTCGGAAATGAACTGTCCAAGACACCTCCGAGAGCCCCCGGTATGAGATACAGGCATTATGCTCCGAGAGGGATACTTACGATAGTATCCGGAAGCGAAAAAGATGTAATTGACTACATTGAAAGTAAAATATCCCAAAGGACCGATAACAGGCGCACTGCGGTACTAACCTGTTCCGAACACGTATCCTGTTATCAGCGGGCTGATTATGTCGGAGATATAGGAAACAGGAATAACGAGACTGAGATAGCATCCCGCCTTTATGATCTTTTGAGGAAGTGTGATGAGGAGAATATAGATGAGATCTATTCGGAGGAATTCGATACTCCGAAGCTCGGACTTGCGATCATGAACAGACTGATCAAAGCCGCGGGACATAATATTATGAAAATATAATTGCTTAGGAGGACATAATAATGAAAATCGCAATAGGTGCCGATCATGGAGCTTACGACAGAAAAGGGGAAGTGATCGAGCATTTGAAAAGCCAGGGACACGAAGTAAAAGATTTCGGAACATTTGACCCAAGCGCAAGTGATTATCCCGAGATAGGAAGAAGCGTTGCTAAAGCTGTTGTTTCGGGAGAGTTTGACCGCGGTATAGTAATGTGCACCACGGGTATCGGTATATCGATCGTTGCCAACAAGGTTAAGGGAGTCAGATGTGCATTGTGTTCGGACGTTACGAGTGCAAGACTGACAAGACTCCATAATGATGCAAATATTCTTTCCATGGGTGCGGGAATAATAGGACCCAATCTTACGATGGACATAGTCGACACGTTCATGAACACCGAATTTTCCGGTGAGGAAAGACATGTCAGAAGAATATCAAAGATAGAGATGGAATAAAACGGAGGGTTAAAAATGAAACAGTATCCAGGAATCGACAACATTTACGTAATGGATCATCCGCTCATTCAGCATAAGATCGGATATATCCGGAGAACGGAAACCGGAACAAAGGATTTTCGCCAGACGATCGGCGAGATAGCGATGCTGATCTGCTATGAGGCAACGAGAAATCTCGAGCTTGCAGATGTACAGATAGAGACACCTATATGTCCGACTACTGCCAAGGAGCTTAAAGGTAAGAAAATGGCAATCGTTCCGATACTGCGTGCGGGACTCGGAATGGTTGACGGAATGCTCACTCTTATCCCTGTTGCAAAAGTAGGACACATAGGTCTTTACCGTGATCCGGAAACTCTTAAGCCGGTTGAATACTACTGCAAACTTCCCGAAGATTGTGCAAACCGTGAAGTGTTCGTGGTAGATCCCATGCTTGCAACCGGAGGATCTTCATGTGCCGCAATCACAATGCTTAAAGAGAAAGGATGCAGAAACATCCACTTCATGTGCATCATAGCAGCGCCTGAAGGAGTAAAAGAAATGCATGAGCAGCACCCCGATGTAGATGTTTATATAGGTGCACTCGACGAGAAACTTAACGATCACGGATACATTGTTCCCGGACTCGGAGATGCGGGCGACAGGATTTTCGGTACGAAGTAATGAGTGATAAGAGACAGGATTACATTTCATGGGATGAGTATTTCATGGCTGTTGCAAAGCTTGCCGGTATGCGGTCAAAGGATCCCAACACACAGGTCGGGGCATGTATAGTCAGCAGCGATAACAAGATACTCTCGATGGGATACAACGGATTTCCGAGGGGATGTTCGGATGATGAGTTTCCGTGGGCGCGCGAAGGCGAGATGCTTTCCACGAAGTACGTGTACACGGTTCACAGCGAACTGAATGCTATTTTAAACTATAGGGGTGGCAGCCTTGAAGGAGCCAAGCTGTATGTATCACTTTTCCCGTGCAATGAATGTGCAAAGGCGATTATTCAGAGCGGGATCAAGACAATCATATACGACTGCGACAAGTATTCATCGACGGATCCTGTTATAGCATCCAAGAAAATGCTTGATGCAGCAGGCGTCAGCTATTATAAATACGAACCTACGGACAGAGAGATATTAATTAAGGTTTGAGTGCGAAGTATAAGATAATCGCATATTTTCTGTGTGCCGCGTGCGTGTTTACGTGTGTGGAAAATGATCTGTGCATTCAAGTGGAAGCATCTGTAGAAAGTACTTCCAAGAAGATAAAGGATGCCGAGGAACTCAAGAAGGCCACCGAGGAGATGAAGGAGGCTACCGAACTTAAGAAAGAGGGACTCAAGGATCAGAAGCAGGAGCTGGAGTCATACCTTGGCGAGCTTAATGCCAATCTCACCAAGATAACCGAAAACATCGGCGAGATCGAGGAAAAGATCACCGATAAACAGGGTGAGATAGAAGTGGCACAGCAGGATCTTCAGGCGGCACTCGGTGAAGAAAAAGAGCAGTACGAATTGATGAAAAAGAGGATCAAGTTCATGTATGAGCGCGGAGACAAATCGCTTATGACAACCTTTTTCTCATCAAGAAGTTATGCGGATTTTCTGAACAAGACCGAATACATCGACAGGATCGAAGATTACGATAAAAAGATGTATGACAATCTGATCAGTATTCGCAGAAACATAGAAGACAAGGAGAGCAATCTGAGGGCCGAGGAGGAGCAGCTTCAAAGCCTTAAGATGCAGGCTCAGACAGAAGAAAAAAGGGTCAACAGCCTTGTCACTTCCACAAACGGATCCATAGCACAGACCGACGGACAGATATCGGCGGCGGAGATTGAAACGGCAGCGTATGAAGCCGAGCTTGCAGCTCAGGAGGAAAATCTTGCCGCTCTTAAAAAACAGCTTGCAGAAGAACAGGCGATGATCGCAAAGGCTGCCAAGATGGCATGGAGAGATATTTCCGAAGTATCTTTCCAGGAAGGCGACAGGGATCTCCTCGCTTGTCTGATATACTGTGAAGCAGGTAACCAGCCCTATGTCGGACAGGTGGCTGTTGGCGCCGTTGTAATTAACCGAGTAAGGTCTGCCGCATACCCGAATACGGTTTCGGGAGTAATATATCAGGCCAGACAGTTTTCGCCGGCAGGAAGCGGACGACTTGCTACGAGACTGGCACTCGGAGCTCCGTCATCATGTTATCAGGCTGCCGACGAGGCGATGAGCGGAGCAACACCTGTAGGAAGCTGTCTGTATTTCAGGACGGTCATTCCCCAGATAAACGGAACCATCATAGGGGATCATGTTTTTTATTGATTGGCTATTGGATATAGTAATTTTCCGCTATTCGTAGTATAATTAACGTTGATTCTGTTCGCAGAAAGGGTTTTCGTTGAAATATCAGAAAGAAGTATTCAAGGGATTAACGCTTGTAATACAGTTTGGGATCAATATGCTTGTACCGATCCTGCTGTGTACTTTCGCGGGTATTTTTCTCGACAGACTCTTTTCGACATCATTTATAGTTATTATTCTATTCTTCCTCGGAGCCTTGGCAGGGTTTCGTAATATTTTTCTTTTTGCGAAGAATCTGAACAGGCGAACAACACATCTAGGAAGCGATGCGGATGAGATCGTATCGGGACATCGGGAAGAAGATTTTGCCGAAACAATGGACAGGGTATACAAGGATAATTTGAATGAACAGATTAAGGATCATCCTTAAAGAAAATCATACCCTGCATGAGATGATGATAGGAATAGTGATCGCCAACATCTTACCGGCGGTGGCGGCGCTGTTTTCCGGCAACAGACAGAAGGCACTGCTTGCTGTACTCATAGGAGTGATCTGTGCGCTTGTGTTTGTTATACATATGGCTGTAACGATTGATGATGCTCTCTGCCTTGATGAAAAGGGAGCAGCTGCGCAGATGCGAAAACAGATGCTGATACGTTACTTGTTTATATGCGTGGTATTTGCAACAAGTGTTTATTATAAAGTTGCCGATCCGATCTTTCTTACGATATCGATATTACTGATCAAAGCAGGGCCGTACCTGCAGCCCTTTATACATAAAAAACTCAATAGGAGGTGTGATAAGTGAACAGCGTAATCTTGGCAAGCGATGTCAACTTTATGATAAAAGGCATATTCTCTTATCAGCTGTTCGGACAGACTGTCTGGATCACCACGACACATGTCAGTCTTCTGATAGTGATACTGTTGCTGGCAATTTTTTCCGTCGCAGGACATCATGTGATAGCAAACGCTGATCCGTACGCAAAACCGGGAACATTTCAGAACATTGTCGAGCTCATTGTTGAGATGTACGATAATATGATCATCGGTTGTATGGGAAAGAGCGCCACAAAGTTTCTCGGATACATATCCACTCTTTTCACGTTTATTCTTATCAGCAATATATCAGGTCTTTTGGGACTTCGACCGCCGACAGCGGACTATGGCGTAACGTTCCCGCTCGGTGTAATAACGTTTGGTCTTATATTCTTCAACAAGATCAAACATCAGGGCGTAGGAGGATTCCTGAAGGGATTGTGTGATCCGTGGCCTATCTGGGCTCCGATCAACGTGATCGGTGATGTAGCGGTTCCGATATCCATCTCGCTTCGTCTATTTGCAAACATACTGTCAGGAACGGTTATGATGGCTCTCGTATATGGACTTCTTAACAACATAGCGTGGGGCTGGCCGGGATTCTTGCATCTGTATTTTGATCTGTTCTCGGGTGCGATCCAGACATACGTATTCTGTATGTTGACGATGACATATGTTTCCGATGCGATAGGCGATTCGTAATAACACGGTATATAATTAATTCAGATTATATAGATTATACAGGAGGGATTTTTTATGAACATTTCAGGTCAGGATTTTATTTTCGGATGCTCGGCTATCGGCGCGGGGCTTGCTGTTATAGCAGGTATCGGCCCCGGTGTAGGTCAGGGTATTGCTGCGGGACATGCGGCTGCAGCCGTTGGACGTAATCCCGGTGCAAAGTCTGATGTTACCTCAACGATGCTTCTTGGACAGGCTGTTGCAGAGACAACGGGTCTGTACGGACTGCTTATCGCCATGCTGTTATTATTCGTTAAGCCTTTCACGTGATTATGGCATTACCTGTAATCGAAAGGAGGAAAGAATATGGAACGGCTGTTTGATCTAGATTTTCAGCTGCTTCATGATGCGGTTATAACAGCGGTTGCCGTTTTTGTTTTATTCCTTTTCATGTCCTATATGCTGTTCAAGCCTACGCGTGATCTTTTGAGGAAGCGTCAGGAAAGGATCATGGCGGATCTTGATACGGCAAAAGCTGACAAAGATGAAGCTCTTTCGTTAAAGAATGAGTATGAAGCAAAGATGGCTGATGCCCAGAAGGATGCGGATGCAGTTCTGTCAGAGGCACGCCAAAAGGCGCTCAAGAATGAAGAGCAGATAGTATCACAGGCCAAAGAAGAGGCTGCGAGCATTATACGGCAGGCAAAGAATGAAGCCGAGCTCGAAAAGCAGAAAGCTGCAGATGAAGTGAAAACTCAGATCATAGATGTTGCGTCCCTTATGGCGGGCAAAGTTGTTGCGGCATCTATAGATACAAACATTCAGGAGTCGCTTATTGAAGAGACACTGAAAGAAGTAGGTGAGAGCACATGGCAAAGCTAGTTACAAAAACCTATGCGGATGCTTTATTCCTGCTGGCCCAAGAAGAGAACAGGGTTGACGAAATCTATTCGGAGGTTGAGGTTCTTATCGATATACTCGACAAGAATCCTGATCTTGCGAGGGTAATGAGTCATCCCAGTGTTGACAAGAACGAGAAGATAAATGCGATCAAAAATATCTTCACGGGAAGAATATGCAATGAGCTGTGCGGACTTCTCAATCAGGTGGTGACAAATAACCGCTACGAGGAGATCGACGGTATTCTTGCGAGCTTTGTCAGTATGGTCAAGGAATACAAAAAGATAGGTGTGGCATATGTTGTAACACCTGTTGCTCTTTCGGATGTTCAGAAAGAACGCATAGAGAAAAAACTGCTCGATACTACCGATTATGTGAATATGGAGATGAACTATGATGTTGATGCATCGCTCATCGGCGGAATGAAGATCCGTATCGGTGACAAAGTCGTTGACAGCAGCATTTCCACGAAACTTAATGAACTGGCGAAAGACCTTCGCCGGATTCAGCTTAATACGATATAAGAAAGGTAAAAGATCCATGAATTTAAGACCAGAAGAGATCAGTTCGGTAATCAAGGATCAGATCAAGAGATACGCAGATTGTCTGGAGGTATCCGAAGTCGGAACGGTAATCCAGGTGGCGGACGGTATTGCACGTGTACACGGTCTTGAAAAGGCGATGCAGGGAGAGCTTCTTGAGTTCCCCGGCGAAGTATACGGCATGGTCATGAACCTGGAGGAAGACAATGTCGGCGCGGTTCTGCTTGGTGCAGGATCCATAAATGAAGGTGATACCGTCAAGACGACGGGTCGAGTTGTTGAGGTTCCCGCCGGCGATGCTCTGCTCGGACGTGTTGTTAATGCACTCGGACAGCCTATCGACGGAAAGGGTCCCATACAGACCGACAGGTTCCGTAAGATCGAAAGGGTTGCAAGCGGCGTTATCACGAGAAAATCAGTTGATACACCTCTTCAGACGGGTATCAAAGCTATTGACTCGATGATCCCTATCGGACGCGGACAAAGAGAACTTATCATCGGTGACAGACAGACCGGTAAAACGGCTATCGCCATCGATACGATAATCAACCAGAAGGGACAGAATGTTAAGTGTATTTACGTTGCAATCGGCCAGAAGGCATCCACGGTTGCTTCGATAGTTAAGACTCTTGAAGAGTTCGGAGCTATGGCATACACGACCGTTGTTGCTTCAACCGCCAGTGAGATGGCACCCCTTCAGTATATCGCTCCTTACAGCGGATGCGCCATCGGTGAAGAGTGGATGGAAAACGGTGAAGACGTTCTTGTTATATACGATGACTTAAGTAAGCATGCAACGGCATACAGAACACTCTCACTGCTGCTTCGTCGTCCGCCCGGACGTGAAGCTTATCCCGGTGATGTATTCTATCTGCATTCAAGACTGCTTGAGCGTGCGGCAAGAATGAGTGAGGAGTACGGCGGAGGATCCCTTACCGCTCTTCCTATCATAGAGACTCAGGCCGGTGACGTTTCGGCATACATTCCGACAAACGTTATCTCGATCACCGACGGACAGATATATCTTGAGACCGAGATGTTCAACTCCGGTTTCCGTCCGGCCGTTAATGCCGGATTGTCGGTATCGCGTGTCGGTGGCGCCGCTCAGATCAAAGCCATGAAGAAGATTGCAGCACCTATCCGTACGGAGCTTGCACAGTACAGAGAGCTTGCAGCGTTTGCACAGTTCGGTTCCGAACTTGATGCGGATACGCGTGAGAAGCTTGCACAGGGTGAGCGTATCAAGGAAGTTCTTAAGCAGGGTCAGTACAAGCCCATGCCGGTTGAGTATCAGGTGCTCATCATTTACGTTGTTACCAGAAAGCTTCTACTCGATGTCCCTGTGGACAGAGTCGGAGAATTTGAGAACGGATTTTTTGAGTATATCAAGACAAGCTATCCTGAAATCCCCGAGTCAATATCTACTACGAAGGAATTGTCGGAAGAGATGGAAGGAAAGCTTAAGAAAGCAATAGAAGACTTCAAGGCTGATTTTCTCGGGAGGGTGTAAAACATGGCGTCGATGCGTGACATCAAAAGACGTAAAACAAGTATACAGAGCACCCAGCAGATCACAAAGGCTATGAAGCTCGTATCCACGGTTAAGCTCCAGAGAGCCAAGTCCCGTGCGGAACAGAGCAAGAACTATACGATGCTGATGTACGATACGATCGTATCAATAATCAAACGGTCGGGATACATCGATCATCCGTTTATGAAGCCTAACGGTTCGGATAAAAAGGCAGTCATTCTTATAACATCGAACAGAGGTCTTGCGGGAGGATATAACAGCAATATCATCAAGCTGGTCACTCAAAGCGGATGGAATACGGATGACACGTTCGTCTATTCGATAGGTAAAAAGGGACGTGACGGTGTAAGAAGGAAAGGCTTCAATGTCGTGTATGAGAATTCCGGCATGATAGAAGAGCCTTTATATGCTGATGCGATCGAACTTACGGGTGAGCTTCTTGACAAGTATTCAAAAGGTGAGATAGGCGAGATATACATCGCATATACGATATTTAAGAATACCGTAGTTCATGTTCCGAAGCTTCAGAAGCTTCTGCCGCTCGGCAAAGAGAGTACGCCGACCGAATCGGTAACAGGCACGGAAGGAGAGGAGACAATACTTCCCGATGCCGAAGAGGAAAGTGCAAAGAGAGCTCTTATGACATACGAACCTGATGAGGATGAAGCACTTAATGCGATCATTCCGAAGTATGTCACAAGCCTCATTTACGGTGCGCTCATAGAAGCGGTAGCAAGTGAGAACGGAGCGAGAATGCAGGCAATGGATTCCGCAACGGATAATGCCGAGAAGATGATATCGGGTCTGGAACTCCAGTACAATCGCGCAAGACAGGGTGCGATCACTCAGGAGCTTACCGAGATCATCGGTGGCGCGGAAGCATTGGGATAAAAGATTAGAAGTATAAAGGAGAAAAAAAGTGGCAGAGAATAACACAGGTAAGATCACCCAGATCATCGGTGCGGTACTTGACGTAAAGTTTCCGGAAGGATCGCTTCCGGAGATCAACGAAGCCATTCGCGTAGTGCGCGATGACAACAGCACACTCGTGGTCGAGGTTGCGCAGCATCTCGGCGATGATACGGTGCGTTGTATTGCCATGGGTCCCACGGACGGACTTGTAAGAGGAATGAGGGCTGAAGCAACAGGTGCACCGATCTCTGTTCCGGTCGGCGAGAATACGCTCGGCAGGATTTTCAACGTTCTCGGAGAACCTATAGATAACAAGCCGGCACCGGAAGTTGAGAAACACTATCCGATACATCGTAAAGCTCCCAGCTTTGAGGAGCAGTCGACATCCGCAGAAATGCTTGAGACGGGAATCAAGGTCGTTGACCTGTTATGTCCTTACCAGAAAGGCGGTAAGATCGGTCTGTTCGGAGGAGCCGGAGTTGGTAAGACGGTACTTATACAGGAGCTTATTAGAAATATCGCAACCGAGCACGGCGGATATTCGGTATTCACCGGCGTAGGAGAGCGTACACGTGAAGGTAACGACCTGTACCATGAAATGACGGATTCGGGCGTTATAGATAAGACCACGATGGTATTCGGACAGATGAATGAGCCGCCCGGGGCAAGAATGAGAGTCGGACTTGCCGGACTGACAATGGCGGAGTATTTCCGTGATGAAGGCGGAAAAGATGTCCTTCTGTTCATTGATAACATATTCAGATTCACACAGGCAGGTTCAGAAGTTTCAGCACTTCTCGGACGTATGCCTTCGGCCGTAGGTTATCAGCCTACTCTTCAGACCGAGATGGGTGCGCTTCAGGAGCGTATCACATCAACGAAGAACGGATCAATCACATCGGTTCAGGCTGTATACGTTCCTGCCGATGATCTTACGGACCCCGCTCCCGCAACAACGTTTGCACATCTGGATGCGACCACGGTTCTTTCGCGTTCGATCGTTGAGCTCGGTATTTATCCTGCGGTTGACCCTCTTGAATCGACATCAAGAATACTTGATCCCCGTATCGTCGGCGCTGATCATTACAGAGTTGCCAGAGGCGTTCAGGAGATACTTCAGAGATACAAAGAATTACAGGATATTATTGCCATCCTTGGTATGGACGAACTTTCCGAGGATGATAAGATCACGGTTTCACGTGCAAGAAAAGTCCAGAGATTCCTTTCACAGCCGTTCTTCGTTGCCGGACAGTTCACGGGACTTCCCGGAAGATACGTATCGGTTGCGGATACGATCAGAGGTTTTGATGAGATACTCTCAGGTAAGCATGATGATATTCCCGAAAGCTTCTTCCTTAGTGCCGGAGCTATCGAGGATGTAATCGAGAAATACGACCAGAGTAAGAAGTAAGGAGTAATTATGGCCGATACTTTTCATCTTAAGATCACAAGCCCCGACAGGATCTTTTTTGAGGGCGAAGTGACAATGGTGGAGATCAATACTACGGAGGGACAGATCGGTGTCCTTCCGAATCATATACCTCTTACGAGCGTTCTTGCGCCGGGAGTATGTTATATTTATGTTCCCGGGCAAGATCCAAAGGTATGTGCAATACACGGAGGATTTTTCGAAATCCTTCAGGATTCAATGACTATCCTCGCGGAAGTGTGTGAATGGCCGGAAGAGATCGATCTGGCCAGAGCCGAGGAAGCCAAAGTTCGTGCCGAAAGATTCCTGTACGAGAAACCTGCCGGAACGGATATTGCCAGAGCGACCCTTGCATTGAAACGAAGCGCTGCAAGGATCGAAGCGGCTAAGAAATGATCCTCCTATTCATATGGATCGCAGTAATCTTAAAAGAAGAGCAATTAAGCTTGGCGTCACTTTTGTTCTGTTTCTGATCTCGCTTTTTGTGTCGAATATCTTCCTCAACAGAGGCAATACCGACATGACTTCGGAAATGACTAAAGCGACGCTTCCAATTGTATATATGAACGTCAACGACGAGTATATCAATCCGCTCCATGGGTATACTACCGAAATGGAGGGGAATTATTTGCGTGGACCGATAACGCCACTTATGGCAAACAGATCTGTGACATTTCGCGCGGATCTGTATGATGCGGTCATCGCAAAAGTATCATATGAAGTACGCCCCGTTGACATGTCAAGACTTATTGAGGAGACCGAGGTCTCCGATTTTACTTATGAGGGGGACGTCATATATGCAACCGTGACATTAAAAGACCTCATTGAAGATGACACGGAATATATGCTCATAATCAAGCTTATGACATCAGGAGGAGATGTTATAAGATATTATGCGAGGGTAATTAACCGCGCTGAACTGTATCTTTCGGAGAAGATGCAGTTTGTCCGGGAGTTCTCCGATAAGACCATGGATAAACAGAACTCCGCGGATATAAAAAAATATTTGGAGTCCAACGCTGACGGGGACAATTCAAGTTTTGCCTATGTCAATATCCACTCGAATTTCAGGCAGCTTACATGGGGAGATCTTGATCCCGTTACAGTGTCGGACAAGGATATGGAAATACTTGAGATTGACGAGACCACCGCGTCAATCATGCTCACATATCAGGTGGAAATTCTGCAACAGGTCCACAACGTTTCCGAATTTTTCCGACTTCAGCGCGGAAAGCGGATGTATCTGATGGAATATGAGAGGATCATGAACCAGGTATTCGACGAAGAGAAGAATGTCGTGGTTAATGGAAAGATACTTCACGGAATGATATACGACAAGCCGGTCAGGATAGAGAACGATACCGGCACCATATATGCATTTGTTCAGGAAAACGCGCTGTATACATATAACATCTCCTCGAAAACGATGGCAAGGTTGTTTGCTTTTGCGGACAAGGAGAACAATGATCAAAGAACGAGATATAACGAGCACTCAATAAAGCCGATGTCGGTCGACGGTGTCGGAAATGTATGGTTTATCGTCTACGGTTATATGAACCGCGGTAAGAATGAAGGACGTATGGGCGTCTCGCTTTATTACTATGACTGCGCGATGAACACGATTGAAGAGCAGCTCTTCATTCCTTATACAAAATCATACAATATACTTTCAAAAGAAATAGACAGTCTGGCTTACATCAGCTCAAGAAACAGAATGTACATACTGCTTGACGGAAGCGTATATTCGATCAATATAGCTACAAGAGAATCCGAAGTCATGCAGGACCGTATAAGCGAGACGGGATTTTATTCATCGGATGACGAGAGCATGATTGCATGGCAGACTGGAGAGTCTATCATAGATCGCACGGATATCCAGCTGTTCCAGCTCGGCAGTATGACACCGTCGGTTATTCCATCATCATCGGGAGAAGCGGTCGTACCACTCGGATTCATGGACAATGATGTAATATACGGAGCGGCAAAGATTTCCGATGTTACGACCGATTACACCGGCAGAACAATGATACCGATGTACAGTATCAAGATACAGGATCAGAATGGTAACATTCTGAAGGATTATCATCATAACGGAATATATGTACTTGATATTGAAAAGAATGACAACATGCTTATATTAAAGCGTGTAGCGAAAGACGCGGATACCGGAGAATACTATTCGATAGCTGATGACCAGATAGTCAACAACAAAACAAGGACATCGCTTAAAAACACGCTCTCGACGGTCGTTACGGATAAAACCGAAACGACGTACCAAACCGTATTATATAAAGGTGGAGACGTAGACAGTTCCTCGGTCAAAGTGACTAACCCCAAAGAAGTAGTATTTGAGGGAAGTCGTGATGTTAAGATGTCGGGTGATGATCCGGTCAAGAGATATTACGTATATGCAAAAGGAAAACTTGCAGGAATATATACCCTTGTATCGGATGCCGTACTTGAAGCAAGCAGTTTGTTCGGTGTCGTGACCGATAAGCGTATGGCATATATATGGGAGAGTGGAAACCGTAAGTCGAGCGTAAGACTGACAGATCTTGAAGTAAGCGATAACAGTACAAACACCGAGTCGGAAGACGGCGAAGCGGAACCGAACGATACAGGTGATACAGGTGTCGAGTCATCGTATGTAAAATGTCTTGATACAATGTTAAAATCAGGCGGCGTATATAAGAGCACACAGGAAGAAGTACGGACAAAATCACTCGTTAAGGTTTTATCCGACAATCTTGATGCCGACGTTCTCGATCTGTCCGGCTGTAGTCTTTCGGATGTGCTGTATTATGTCTCGCAGGGATATCCCGTTATGGCCATGACGGGCGAAGGCGGCGCGGTCATAATTATGGGGTATGACAGTAAGAATACGATACTGTATGACCCTTCTGAGGAAAGGATATACAAGTACGGAATGAACGATTCTGCAAACATGTTTGAAAAAGCGGGCAACCGGTTCATTTCATATGTAAAATAGACAGAAAGGAAGTATATATAAAGGGAGGACAACATGGATCCGAGACTTGAAAAATTGGCACACAATCTTGTGAATTATTCCGTGGCGGTTAAGCCCGGCGATAAAGTATGGATCAATTACATAGGAGAAAAGACGCATGACCTGGCAACAGCACTCGTAAAAGAAGTATATGCGGCCGGTGGAATTCCTTTTCCGCACAGCGAGGACCAGCGTATCCACAGAGAGATACTGATGGGATGTACCAAAGAACAGCTTGATATTATGTGTGAGACCGACAGTTTCATGATGTCGAAGATGGACTGCTTTATCGGTGTCAGAGCGGCTGATAATGCTTCGGAGTTATCCGATGTTCCGTCCGAAAAAATATCTCTTTACAACAAGCTTTATTCGTCTCCGGTACATCACGGCATAAGGGTTCCCAAGACGCGATGGGTTGTATTGCGTTTCCCGACGGATGCCATGGCACAGCTGATGGATTCAAGTTACGAAGCCTTTGAGAATTTCTATTACAACGTCTGCAATCTTGATTACGAAAAGATGGGTCGTGCAATGCAAAGTCTCGTTGAGCTTATGAACAGAACCGACAAGGTTCGACTTGTTGCCAAAGATACAGATATCTCATTTTCAATAAAGGGCATTCCCGCTATCGCTTGCGACGGCCATATGAATATCCCCGACGGAGAGGTATATACCGCTCCGGTAAAAGATTCGGTTAACGGTGTGATCACGTACAACACCCCTTCAAGATACGAAGGATTTACATATGAAAATGTTTCACTTACATTTAAGGACGGAAAAATCGTAAAGGCTACCGCCAACGACAGCGAAAGAGCCAATGCTGTTTTTGATACGGATGAAGGAGCCAGATATGTCGGTGAATTTGCGATAGGCGTCAATCCTTATATCACTAAACCGATGAAGGAAATATTGTTTGACGAGAAAATAAAAGGGAGCATTCATTTCACTCCCGGCATGAGTTACGACGATGCTCCGAACGGAAACAAATCCGCCGTGCATTGGGATCTTGTGCTTATCATGACTCCCGAATACGGCGGCGGAGAAATATGGTTTGATGATGTTCTTATCAGAAAAGACGGGCGGTTTGTTATTCCCGAACTTGAATGTCTGAATCCGGAAAATCTGATGTGATCCGTCGGAAGAAAATCACAGTTTGTCATTAATAGCCAGAAAGCTTTTGATTGAGGACAGACCGACCTTAATGATTTTAACAATATTAATAGAGTTGGTACCGCCCTGACGCGGCCGGAATGTGATTGGAATAAAATGCACCTTCTGGCGGCGTTTTTTATAAATAGCGGAAAGAGCAACGTTTGTCAGGAAAAAATCATCCGGAACATACTCGAGGTTGTCCTTAAGGGTTGCGGCGCTCATAATTCTGTACGGAGTGTTGGCGTCAAGTACGCTGACTCTGAAGCATAAATACACGACAAGACGAAGGACTCTTGTTACAAATACACGTGACATACCGTCTCTGCGCTTGTTCCTGTATCCTATCGTGATATCATATTTGTTCCTTGAAATCCAAAAAGGTTCGAATTCGGAAGGGAGAGTCTGTCCGTCTGAATCTGTCTGGAATACATAGTCGGCTCCGTTTTCAAGAGCGTATTTGTATCCGAATAAAACCGTGGACCCGTGACCTGCGTTTGCTTTGGTCAGTGCGGTAAGTTTGGGCATTGAAGCAGTCAGATCCTCAAGTATCTTATATGTGTTATCGCGGCTTCCATCGTCTATCACGATAAGACGGGAATCGGTGCCGTACTTCTCGACAACCGGATACCAATCCCGTACAACCTGTTCGATGTTGGATTCCTCGTTATATGCGGGGATTATGATGAATAATCTGTCAGCCATGGTGTGTCTCCTCTCAATCCATTACATTTTACATCAAACACTTGTGTATTAAAAGACTGAATTCGTTTCAAGAAAAGGTGGGATACAAATATATTTCCTCGAAAACGCGCTCTCGCTCTTGTTCGGTGCGTAGCGGTACGTAAGTCGGTAAAATACACCGACTAAGTACCGACGCATTCACAAGGTTTTCTTGGAAACATATTGTACCCCACCTTTCTTACAGCGTATTTCTTGCCGAAAAGTGCGTAGTGTGATAAACTTGCTCTGTATGTGATTTGGTAAGGAGACAGACAATGCGAAAGGATATTATCACCAAAATCATACAGACGATAGGCATCGCGGCCGCGTACGTGATCCTTACATATGTTTCCAAGATGTTTGGAATGGCAAACGGAATATTCAGGATCCGTATCTCGGAAGCTCTGATGGTACTGCCGTTCTTTACTCCGGCAGCAATACCGGGATTGTTCATTGGCAGCCTGATCTCGAATTACGCCATGAGTCCTTTGACAGCGGTAGGTGCGAGCGGTGCAACAAAGCTGCTTTACGAAGTGCTTATAGAAAGCGGAGCCACACTTGTATCCGCATTTATCAGTTACTTTATCGGGAAAAGACAGAAGTTTGCGGTTCCTTTTCCGCCGATAATAATAAACGCTTTGACGATTCCGTTTGTATATAATGTCTGGCTTGGATTTGATGAGCATACGCTTTTGGCCAGCATAGGTCTTGTTGCGGCAGGCGAGTTTATTACATGCGGAGTGCTCGGTATCGCACTGATGCTTGGACTTGAGGATTACAAGGACAAGTTGTTTCCACAGCCGGGGAGCAATGAGGCTGCCGCAAATACCATAACCGAAAACAATGCGGATAAAACTCCGGAGGAGACCGTAACAGATAAATCAAAAGATATGACAGGAGATGAAGTAAATGTATAAAAAGGTGTCAACAGACCTCGGATTTGTCGAGAGGGAAAAGGAGATCGAAAAGTTCTGGTCTGATAATGATATTTTCAGAAAGAGTATGAAAAACCGTGAGGGCAGCCCGACATATATGTTCTATGACGGCCCTCCGACGGCTAACGGCAAACCTCATATAGGACATGTGCTCACACGTGTCATCAAAGATATGATACCCAGATACCGTACGATGAAAGGGTATTATGTTCCTCGTAAGGCCGGATGGGATACACACGGTCTTCCTGTTGAGCTCGAAGTTGAGAAGCTTCTCGGCCTTGACGGAAAAGAACAGATAGAAGAGTACGGACTCGCTCCCTTTATCGACAAATGTAAGGAGAGTGTATGGAAATATAAGGGCATGTGGGAGGACTTCTCGGGAACTGTCGGTTTCTGGGCTGACATGGATGACCCTTATGTAACTTATCATGATGATTTTATCGAATCCGAGTGGTGGGCCCTTAAGACTATATGGGACAAGGGTCTCTTGTATAAGGGATTCAAGATCGTTCCGTACTGCCCCAGATGCGGAACTCCTCTTTCATCTCACGAGGTCGCACAGGGATACAAGACATTAAAAGAGAGAACCGCGGTCGTAAGGTTCAAGATCAAGGATGAGGATGCATACTTCCTTGCATGGACGACCACCCCTTGGACACTTGCAAGCAACATCGGTCTTTGCGTCAATCCCGAAGATACATATGTAAAAGTTAAAGCAGCTGACGGATATACATACATACTTGCAGAAGCTCTTTGCGACAGTGTGCTCGGCGGCATCGAAAGAGCGGAAGGTGTACCTGCTTATGAAGTGATTGAAACCTACAAGGGTACGGATCTTGAGTACAAGGAGTATGAGCCGTTATATCAGTGCGCGAAAGATGTTGCGGATGCACAGGGTAAGAAAGCATTCTTCGTATACTGCGACGATTATGTAACAATGGCTGATGGTACCGGTATCGTACATATCGCTCCCGCATTCGGTGAAGATGATGCCAGAGTCGGAAGAAAATATGACGCACCGTTTGTACAGATGGTAGATGAAAAGGGTGTCATGAAGGACGAGACACCGTTTGGAGGAATGCGTGCTAAACCGACGCAGGCCGAGATAGACGCAGGCGCCGTAAGTGCCGATCCCGAGGTACTCAAGGAACTTGACAAGAGAGGTATTCTCTTTAGTGCTCCGAAGGTTGAACATGACTATCCTCACTGCTGGAGATGTTCTACGCCGCTTATATACTATGCACGCGAGTCCTGGTATATAGAGATGACGAAAGTCAGGGAAGACCTTATCCGCAATAACAATACGATTAACTGGATCCCCGAATCGATAGGAACGGGAAGATTCGGAAACTGGATCGAGAATATACAGGACTGGGCCGTATCGCGTAACCGCTACTGGGGAACTCCGCTTAATGTATGGGAGTGCGAATGCGGGCACAGACATTCGATAGGAAGCAGACAGGAACTTAAAGAAATGTCCGGTCGTGAAGACGCACTTACCGTGGAGCTTCACAGACCTTATATTGATGATTTTACGATCACATGTCCTAAGTGCGGAAAGCAGATGAAGCGCGTGCCTGAAGTTATCGACTGCTGGTTTGATTCGGGAGCCATGCCTTTTGCACAGTATCACTATCCGTTTGAGAACAAGGAGTTGTTCGAGTCGAGATTCCCGGCACAGTTCATATCGGAAGCCGTGGATCAGACAAGAGGATGGTTCTATTCACTTCTTGCGGAGAGTACGCTTCTGTTTAACAAGGCGGCATACGAGAATGTTATCGTACTCGGTCTTGTTCTTGACGAGAACGGCGAGAAGATGAGTAAGTCAAAAGGTAATGCGGTAGACCCTTTTGATGCTCTTAAAAAAATGGGCGCCGATGCGATCCGTTGGTATTTCTATATCAACTCCGCGCCGTGGCTTCCTAACAGATTCCATGACAAAGCCGTTATGGAAGGCCAGAGAAAGTTCATGGGAACACTCTGGAACACATACGCATTCTTCGTTCTGTATGCGAATATTGATAATTTTGATGCTACAAAATACACGCTGGAATATGACAAGCTTCCGGTAATGGATAAGTGGATCTTAAGCAAGCTTAACTCCACTATAGGGGATGTTGATAAGAACCTTGAGAAATATCAGATACCCGAAGCTGCAAGAGCTTTGCAGGATTTCGTAGATGATCTTTCCAACTGGTATGTAAGAAGATGCCGTGAGAGATTCTGGGCAAAGGGCATGGAGCAAGATAAGATCAATGCTTACATGACACTTTACACATCGCTTGTTGAAGTGAGCAAGGCAGCAGCTCCTATGATACCGTTCATGACGGAGCAGATATATAGAAATCTTGTATGTTCAATAGATGACAAGGCTCCCGAGAGTATTCATCTGTGTGATTTTCCGACAGTTCATACGGAGTGGATCGACGCCGAACTCGAAGAAAACATGGATCATGTTCTTAAGAGTGTTGTTATGGGAAGAGCCTGCAGAAATGCAGCAAACATCAAAAACAGACAGCCTATTGCCAAGATGTTTATCAAGGCGGAGTTTACGCTCGATGAATTCTTTACAAAGATAATCGAAGATGAGCTTAACGTTAAAGCGGTTGAGTATACGGATGATGTCAGGGCATTCACGACATATCAGATGAAGCCCCAGCTCAAGACCGTAGGTCCCAAGTACGGCAAGTTCCTCGGCGGTATTCAGAAGCATCTTGCCGGAATCGACGGAAATGCCGCAATGGATGAGCTCAATGAGTCAGGCGTTCTTAGGTTTGACGTTGACGGTAATGACATCGAACTTACAAAGGATGATCTGCTTATCGAGATGACTCAGCAGGAAGGATTTGAGTCGCTCAATGAAGGCAGCATCACGGTAGTTTTGGATACAAAGCTGACACCGGAACTCATAGAAGAAGGTTTCGTAAGAGAGATAGTATCCAAGGTTCAGACGATGCGTAAAGAAGCCGGATTCGAGGTTATGGACAGGATTACGCTTTACGCAAAGGACAACGACAAGATCGCACAGGTTCTTACGTCCAACAAAGATGCTATAGCCAAAGAAGTTCTTGCCAACGATATTACAGTCGGAAGCACGGACGGCTATATCAAGGACTGGAACATAAACGGAGAAAATGTCACGCTCGGTGTGAAAAAGGAGGGCAATTAATGGCAGCACGCAGGACGGGTTTTAACAAGGAAGCTTTTAAGAAACAGGTCAAGGAAAACGTTAAGGCACTCTTCCGTAAGACTCTTGAAGAGGCGAACGAACAGCAGATTTATCAGGCTGTTGCCTATACGGTCAAGGATACGATAATTGACAACTGGCTTGAGACCCAGAAAGCATATGAGAAGCAGGACCCCAAGACGGTCTACTATCTGTCGATGGAATTCCTTATGGGAAGAGCACTCGGCAATGCGATGATCAACCTTAAAGAATATAAGGAAATCGGCGAAGCGCTTGACGAGATGGGAATCAACATCAATACTGTGGAAGATGAGGAAAGAGATCCCGCACTCGGAAACGGAGGTCTCGGACGTCTTGCAGCATGCTTCCTCGACTCCCTTGCAACACTCGGTTACAGTGCGTATGGCTGCGGTATACGTTACCGCTACGGAATGTTCCGTCAGAAGATCAAGGACGGATTCCAGGTAGAGATTCCCGACAACTGGCTTAAGGACGGTTATCCGTTCGAACTGCGCCGTCCCGAATATGCAAAAATCGTCAAGTTCGGCGGCAATGTTGTGGTAAATGTTGACGAAAAGGGAGAAAATCACTTCAGCCAGGAAAATTGCCAGCAGGTTCAGGCAATACCTTATGATCTTCCGATACCGGGATACGGAAACGGTGTTGTAAATACACTCAGAATATGGGACGCACAGCCTGTTGAATGCTTCCAGCTTGATTCGTTCGACAAAGGAGATTACCGTCTCGCAGTTGAGCAGGAGAACCTGGCCCGTAACATTTGTGAAGTTCTGTATCCTAATGATAACCATTATGCCGGCAAGGAGCTGCGACTTAAACAGCAGTATTTCTTCGTATCGGCAAGTATACAGGAAGCCGTGGAAAAATACATGCGTAAGCATGATGACATCAAAAAGCTTTATGAAAAAGTAACGTTCCAGATGAACGATACACATCCCACGCTTACTGTTCCAGAACTTATGCGTATTCTTATGGATGACTACGGACTCGGCTGGGAAGATGCATGGAGCGTTACAACGAAGACCGTTGCATATACCAATCATACGATCATGTCGGAAGCGCTTGAAAAATGGCCTATCGAGCTGTTCTCAAGCCTGCTCCCGAGAATATACCAGATCGTTGAGGAGATCAACAGAAGATTCTGTCTGCTCATCGAAGCATCTTATCCCGGTAATGTTGATAAAATCAGGAAGATGGCAATCATCTACGACGGACAGGTCAAGATGGCTCATATGGCAATCTGCGCATCATATTCCGTTAACGGTGTTGCAAGACTTCATACGGAGATTCTCAAGAATCAGGAGCTCCGTGATTTTTACCAGCTTATGCCGGATAAGTTCAACAACAAGACGAACGGTATCACGCAGAGAAGATTCCTTCTTCATGCCAATCCGCTTCTTGCAGATTGGGTTACGGATCATGTCGGAGACGAGTGGATAACCGATCTTACGGTGTTGCGTCATCTTAAAGTTTATGCCGATGACAAGAAAGCTCAGCACGAGTTCATGAATATCAAGTATCAGAACAAGGTAAGGCTTGCAAAGTATATTCTTGAGAATAACGGCATTGAGGTTGATCCGAGATCGATATTCGATGTACAGGTTAAGCGTTTGCATGAGTACAAACGCCAGCTTATGAACATACTTCATATTATGTATTTGTACAATGAGCTCAAAGAGCATCCCGATATGGACTTTGTTCCGCGTACGTTCATATTCGGTGCAAAGGCGGCAGCAGGCTACAAGAATGCCAAGCTTACAATCAAGCTCATTAACTCGGTTGCCGAAGTAATTAACAATGACGCATCGATTGACGGTAAGATCAAGGTTGTATTCATAGAGGATTACTGTGTATCGAATGCAGAACTGATCGTTGCAGCAGCGGATGTGTCCGAGCAGATATCAACCGCTTCCAAGGAAGCATCCGGAACCGGTAACATGAAGTTTATGTTAAACGGAGCTATTACGATAGGTACGATGGATGGTGCCAATGTCGAGATGTACGAGGAGGTTGGCGAAGAAAACATATTTATCTTCGGTCTTTCTTCCGATGAAGTTATTAACTTCGAACAGAACGGCGGATATGATCCGAACGTGATTTTCAACAACAATGCGGATATAAGAAAAGTTCTTATGCAGCTTGTTAACGGCACATACAGCCACAGCGACACGGAACTGTTCAGGGATCTTTATAATTCCCTTCTTAACACCCAGTGTACCGCAAAGGCTGACACGTACTTCATCCTTAAGGATTTTGAGTCATATGCCCAGACACAGAAGCTCATTCAGGAAGCATACAAGGATACGAAGCGCTGGAACAAGATGGCAATATTAAACGTTGCAAGCGCCGGTAAATTCTCATCAGACAGAACAATCCAGGAGTATGTTGACGACATATGGCATCTTGATAAAGTAACATTCAAAAAATAATGTATGAACATTTCACGCGCTAAGCAACTGCAGATGCAGGGTCCCGACAGGAAACCCTGCTACGGAGGCAACCAGCTGTGGTTCTCGTCCAATACGAGAGCCGCCGGCGGTTGCGGCTCCGTTGCGGGCGCTAACGCACTCAGATCTCTTGCAAGAACAAGCACACAGTTTCTTAAGGAGATCAGATCATCCAAAACAATCCCCTCTCAAATAAAAGACGCACTTTGCTCCGAAGCGCCCGGACATGAAAACTTTTCTCTTCTCATGACGGGTGTGTATGAGACGATGGGATCGTTTGAGATTTTTCCGTTAAACCGTATCTACGACCGCATGGAGCGGTCCTCCAAAGTTTTTTCCAAAATAAAAAGTACATTTGGTCTGTCCAATGTCGGATTCATAATAGGGATCATTCGATTTGCAAGGAAATTCTCGCTTGATATTTCAGTACGGGCGCTCCCTTTGGCGTTTTGCTCAAAGGAAGAGGCAAGACGTTTCATCATGGAAGGACTTAAGAACAGCGGCGCTGTTGTCATGCTGACATGCCGTAATAAACATAATGCGAGACTGTTTAACTCAAACGCGAATCTTGCCGATAAACTCATAGACGGAACCGATACGATGATTAAAGGCCACTTCGTCACAATAACTGATATTGATATGGACCGCCTCCTTATTACAACTTGGGGCAGGCCGGGCGTTGTCGACCTTAACGAACTTGCCGGCAGCTGGAAGAGTATCCGCGCATACGAGGCATCACTTCTGTATCTTGTGCCATCAACGCGCCGGGAATCCACATCCTGTATGTTAAAGGCTTGGCAGTTGTTTGCTGCCGGAATCGGACATTCTATTATCAGAAGATGAATATTACTAATGTCAATACAACTGTCACAAACAGTATCATAAATATTAACAAAAAAGGGGTTAAGATTCTCCAAGTTCTGTCGATAAATATAGTGTAACCTGTAGCAGGAGTATTTTATCCTGCCGCAGACACTCGTAAACAAGGGGATAACAGGGGAGAATATCTCCAAGGAAGGAGGAAATGTTATGCGTATAGAAGCATACAACGCCGTAAGCCAGGTATATTCGGCAAAGAAGCCGGGCAAAGTAGGTAAAGCCCAGGCCGCTTACGGAAGAGATCAGGTTCAGATCTCCAGCATAGGAAAGGATTTCCAGACAGCAAAAGCTGCAGTGGCTAACGCTTCCGATATCAGGAAAGAAGTTACTGAGCCCATCAAGGCTGCCATTGCAAACGGTACTTACAATGTGAGCAATGATGATTTTGCATCAAAGCTTATAGCAAAGTACGGGGAAAAATACGGTTTTTAAAAGGGGATAATAACCAGTGGCAAGTCTCATAGAAGAACTTATCGATACACTAAATAAGGAAAATATCGAATATGAGAAGCTGCTGGAATTATCCAAAAGCAAGGCGACCGCGATAGTATCAAGAAATATCCCGGCCCTTGAGAAAATCACGGATGATGAACAAACCGTTGTGACGGCTATAAGTAATCTGGACGCAAAGCGCGCCCAGGTGACCCGTGACATTGCGGATGTGATCAACAAGGATGTTGAAACATTAAAGCTATCTGTACTGATAGAACTGCTTTCCAAACAGCCGGCTGAGCAGAATGCCCTGTCAGAGATACACGACAAACTGAAATCTACGGTTGGAAGCGTTCGATCGATCAATGAAAGTAACAGACAGCTGATCGATCAGTCTCTTGAGATGGTTGAGTTTGACCTGAACATGATGAGGGCTATGAGACAAGCTCCTGAGACTAACAATTACGGAAGAAGTGCCGTAAGCGTAGGAGAGACATTAGGATCGGTAAGAGGCTTTGATGCGAAACAGTAGGAATGTAGTTGCCCGAAAGCTTGAGGTGATCACATGTCGTTGATGAGCGGTCTTTTCGTAGGCGCGACCGGACTTCAGACAAGTCAGAATTCGCTGCATACAACAGCACACAACCTTTCCAATATAGAAACAGCGGGATATGTCCGTCAGCAGACGCTTCATGCGGATATATCCTATAATAATATATCAAATGCATCTATTTCGAAGATGCAGATAGGCCTCGGTGTCGAATACGATATCGTTCGTCAGGTCAGGGACGAATTCCTTGACAAGTCGTATCGCAGAGAAACCGGAAGGTCTTCTTTTTATGAGGTATGCCAGGAAACAACACAGGAGATAGAGACGCTCCTCGGAGAATTTGACGGTGTTGCTTTTCAGGATTCCATCGCAAACCTTTGGGTTTCCGTACAGGAGCTCCAGAAGGACCCTTCAAGCAATGTTACCAAAGGATCATTTGTAAATACGGCGGCTCAGTTCATTGAAAGAGCACAGGCAGTGTATAACGGATTGTCAGAATATCAGGACAATCTTAATGCGCGTGTTAAGGAATATGTGGACAGAATCAATGATCTTGGTGATGAGATACATAGTCTTAATGAATTGATTCGTAAGGAGGAGATTGGTGATCAGGAAGCCAATGATCTTAGGGACAGAAGAAACAAAGCAATCGATGAACTGTCGGGGCTTGCGAATATTTCATACCATACAAATGCGGACGGCGGCATAGAAGTACTGGTCGAGGGTGTCGAGCTTGTTTCAAGAGACAGAGTATTCCATATGGATACGGTAGTAGACAACGGCACGGGATTTTATACACCTGTATGGCCTCAGAATATGAATGCTGAAGTGTTCATTAGGAATGAGGATATTGCGACCGAGTATAACACCGATATAGGTCAGCTCAAGGCAGTTATACTTGCCAGAGGCGACAGACGTGCCAATTATACGGACATGAATTATGATACGTACACGAACGGCATTTATAGTTATTATGATCCAAGTGAGCCGGGCACGCCTCCGAATGTAACCGAGGATATTATTCCGACATCCAAATCGATAGTCATGAAGGTACAGGCAGAACTTGATCAGATGGTTCACAGCCTTATGACTGAAGTAAACAATATACTTACGGGTGAAAAAGAATTACTCGACAAGTATTATGATTCGTCCAACCCGGCGACTTACCATAATAAAGATTATCTTCCCAAATATAAGGAGAATCCCGACGGGACTGTAGATTATCCCGAAGAGCTTTTTGACAGGCTCGGCACAGCAAGATATGCAAAAGAAATTGATCCGGTGACGCATGATGCATATTACATCTATGTTCCCGAGGATGAATATCCCTCACATGCGGATATTGACAAGCTATATACAATAACGAACGTCAAGGTCGATCCTGATCTTTTAAAGACACCATCACTGCTTGGAGAATCATTTATAACGGATCAGGGTGAGGTCGATCATGCCAAGGCAGATATGCTGGCTGATGCGTTTACGACTTCGTTTTCAACTCTTACTCCGGATCTTACAACCAGGTATGATTACAGAGATTATTATTCTGCTCTTGTAGGTCAGGTTGCAACCGAAGGCTCCGTATATGCGGCTGTAGTCAGTGCACAGCAGGTAGCTACACACAATTTGTCCGACAGCAGAGATTCAATAATGGGAGTGTCTTCAAGCGAGGAACTCACGAACATGATCAAATATCAGAATGCTTATAATGCGGCATCAAGATATATCACGGCATGTAATGACATGCTTGAGAAGCTTCTTTCAAGCTTGGGATAAGCATACACTTTACTAGTAGATGAATAATACTAGGAGGCGGATATGGGTACATCACAATTTTTCGGATTAAACATAGGGTATACCGGAATACAGGCAGCGAACGCTGCGCTTAATGTAACCGGTAACAACATATCAAACGTTGAAACAAAAGGCTATACAAGGCAGGAAGCGAAGCTGGCTGCCGCTGATGCTCTGCGAACCAATACTTCGTATGGTATGGCCGGAGCCGGTGTTGATACGAAATCAATAGATCAGATCAGGAACGAATACTATGATCTGAAGTACTGGCAGAACAATGCCAACAAAGGCATATTCGACATCAAGCAGCAGTATTACCGTCAGATTGAGGATTATTTTACGGACACGGACGACGTACAGGGTTTCAATAAGGTTTTTTCCGATATGTTTGATGCTCTTGACGAAGTGTATAAAAGTGCCGGTGATGATACGAAGAAAGCAGCATTTATGTCGCAGTGCAAGACACTCACCGAATACTTTAACAATATGCATACATCGCTTCAGAAGCTCCAAATAGATGCCAATAACGAGATACAAAACAAGGTTAATCAGATCAATTCTCTTGCATCGGAAATAGCGACACTCAATAAACAGATCAATACGATAGAGGTTAATAAGGTCAAAGCGAACGAGCTTCGCGACAAGAGAAATCTTCTGATAGATGAGCTTTCGGAAATAGTTGATGTCAAAGTCACGGAGATACCTATTTACACAACAGAGGGAGGAACCGAAGAGTCGGGTATTTACAGATATATTGTAGATATCGGCGGTGGACAGAACCTTGTGAACAGCTATGAGTATTCGACGGTAGAATGTGTGGCAAGAACCGAAGACGAAAAAGTCAACCAGTCGGACGCCGACGGTCTGTATGATATTTATATCAACGGCCTGCCTCTTAATCTGTATGGTGGGAGTCTCGGCGGACAGCTTAAGGGTCTCATCGAGGTCAGAGACGGTAATAACGGAGAGAATTTCTCGGCAAAAGGCAAATATGTTACCACAACCCCCAGCACGGTATCAGTCACGATCGACCGTTCAAATCCGAATTACGATTTCCTTACCGACATGAACAAGGTCACCATGAACGGAAGCGGAACGATCGTTGTCGGAAACGTGAAGCTCGAATATGAGTCATGGATGTATGACGATGTAAATAAGAGCTACACGTTTAATCTGAAATCGGGATACGATGCATCCACTCTCAGCGGCAAAGACTGCTATATCGGGGTAAACATTGATTATCAGGGAATTCCTTACTACATGGCACAGATGAATGAGTGGGTAAGGTCTTTCTCACAGGCAATGAACAAGATCGAGAAAAAAGCCCAGACAGACAGCAGCGGAACCTATGCGGATGCCATGTTTACAAGCGGCTCCGATGAGATGAAATATGACAGTTATGTTTATGAAACGGATACAGCCACAAACAGCTATGAAGGTTTTGACAAGGGTGCAGGCAAAACGATAAGCACCTTAAATGATAATTACCTGCAGCTTACAGCCGGAACATTCAACATCAATTCGGCTATGTTAAGAGACGTGGGTAAATTCGGGACGACAAAAGACTATACACTTGGCCGGGACGCTCAGGATATTACAGAACTTCTGATGGAAGTACGTACCGACAAGTCAAAGATGACATACAGAGGATGTTCGTCAGAGGAATTCCTTCAGTGCGTAACAAGCGATGTTGCACTCGGAGCTGCTTCGGCCAACTCGTTTTATTCGAATTTCGATAAGATATCAAAGGCCATTGTGGCGCAGAGGACAAGTGTATCGGGTGTTGATAACGATGAGGAAGCACTTAATCTCGTGAAGTTCCAGGAGGCTTACAATCTGTCATCAAAGATGATACAGGTAATGACGGAAATATATGACCGTCTGATACTTCAGACCGGAGTCTGATGATTAGTACCCGTTCTTTCGCAGAATCGCACTGTTAAGGATATACGTTATTATGACGATATAAAATATGGATGCAGGCATCAGTCCGCTCAAGTGCCGTTTGAGCTGTCATGATCGCTTCGCGATCCTGACATATGGTGAAATGGAATTCGCCTCTATATTATTCACAGAAGGCAGGATAAGGAAATCGGCCGTTTGTGACTGACTTTTTTATTGTAATTACGGAGGATACGGTTATGATGCGAATTACCAACGCCATGATGACGAGCAATACCAAGAATAATATAAACATCAATAAGCTTAATGAAGACAGACTCAACACCCAGATTGCAACGGGACAGGTTATTTCAAGACCGTCAGAAGATCCGGTTGTTGCTATCCGTGCTCTTCGTCTTAATACGAATCTTTCACAGCTTACCCAGTATTACAAGAAGAATATCCCTGATGCACAGGCTTGGCTTAACGTGACTGAGACAGCGCTTAAGCAGACCGATCAGATATTCACGAATATAAAGGAGAATCTTACGATTGGTGCAAGTGACAATCATACGGCAACCGACCGTCAGAAGATTCTTGAGAACCTTAAGGGGCTTCGTGCGGAACTGTACTCGTCAGGTAACGCGGACTATGCGGAGCGTACCGTATTTACCGATTACAGAACACAGAAGTCACTTACATGTCTTGAGACGGATACAGATCTTGATTGGAATTACAAGATATTTGAGACGTTTGATACAACCAAGGCACTTGATACACTGACATATGTCAGTACATACAAAACACCGACATCGGGAGATGTGGATGAGACTACCGTGACTCAGACCGAGCTTTCGAGGATCCGTCTGGCATATGATAATCTTGATGAAGCTGACGGTGATGAAATCAATTTTAAATACTTTACAGGGAAGAACGCTGCCGGAGAGGCAACATTCGGGACTATCCCTCTGACTGTTAAATCCATCTCCGGTCTGTCACAGCAGGATATCGACGATATATATTTGAGTGTCGGTGATACAAATAAAGGCATCCTGATCCCCGAAACGGGAGAGATAATCTTCGGATCCTCGGCAGCCAATAATATCAAAGCAGGTGCTGCCAAACCGGGAGCAGACGAGAAGGGCAGTCAGGCGTATTTCGCAACAGCCGATACGGGAGAGAATAAGACCGGATATAACAAAAAAACGTGGAAGACGGGAGATCTTCGTCCTGAGCACTATTTTGCCTGCATTCAGACAAATCCGGTGACGCACGGAGAGTCTTATTATAATTTTGCTCAAAAGGATGGCAAACCGGATCCGTCCAATCCCGATTTCAACAACAGAGATATGGAGATCGAGGTCAGCTTTAATCAGAAAATAACTATTAACACACATGCAAATGAAGTGTATACTCATGATATAGGACGTGACGTTGACGAACTTATAAGAATAACACAGGATGTCGTAGATGCAGATAGCAAGGTGACTGCTCTCGAGGAGAAGCTTGCAGCTGCAAGCGAAGCGGATAAGGCTTCAATACAGAAGGAACTCGACGCAGCCAACAAAGAGTATTCCCTTAAGAAGAACAAGATGCAGAAGATGTTCTCGGGTGCGCTTGATACTTTCGCGGGATATGCCGACAGGAACAATCTGGCAATTTCCAATATAGGAAGCATGCAGTCAAGACTTACCATCACTAAAGAGAGAGTTGTAGATCAGCTCCAGAGCTTCAAGGAGCTTGCTGATGCGAACATCAATGCGGAACTTACCGAATCATCGATAGATTTTGCAAGCGCCAAGCTCGCGCTTGAAGCCGCTCAGCTTGCAGCAGGCAAGATAGCGCAGCAGACTTTACTTAATTACTTATAATTAACAGGAGGTTACAAAAGGCATGAAGATCACAACAAAGTTATTCGGAGAAATTGAAGTCGATGACGACAAGCTTATCGTGTTCCCTCAGGGTATCGTCGGATTCCCCGAACTCAAGGATTTTCTTCTTATTCACGACAGTGAATCGGAGGGAGGCATCAGATGGATGCAATCCATACAGGAGCCGGCTTTTGCCATGCCTGTTATCGATCCGCTCATCGTTATGCCTGACTATAATCCGTGCATAGAGGACGATCTCCTTACACCGCTCGGTGACATCAAGGAGGAAAATACTCTTGTGCTGGTTACAATCACGGTACCTCACGAGATTGAAAACATGACTGTCAATCTCAAGGCTCCGATAATCATTAACGGAGAAAATCGCAAAGCAAACCAGATCATCACCGACGATGAGAAATATGTCGTTAAGTACCCTATCTATCAGATACTGAAAGATAACATGGAAAGGGCGGGTGAATAATTATGCTGGCATTATCAAGAAAAAAGAACGAAGCACTTGTCATAGATAACAGAATAGAAGTAACAATACTGGAAATCAAAGGGGATCAGGTCAAGGTTGGAATATCCGCACCCAAGGAAGTGCCGATCTACCGTAAAGAGGTGTATTTGCAGATCCAGGAAGCAAACAAACAGGCACTTTCGACAGAAGGCCTGGATGCTTTGAAAAATTTTTCAAAAAAAGGTTAAGATTTAATATCATTGTGCCGATATAAAGCACAAGAAACCAGTATTTTCGTGTTTCGAAGTATTGTTTAGCCACGGCTGCCGTCGTGGCTGTAAGAATCACACGGAGGTGATAAGAATGGCAATAGAACCAATCAATAGCGCAATGACGTTTAATGCTCAGCCTGTAGCTTCGCAGATGTCTGCTCCGAAGCCGGTTGAAAAGAGCGCAGATGAATTCACGGAAGGGTCTATGCAGAATGTTGCGGAACCGGTAGATAATGTTACATTGTCGGTTAATGCAGCACAGGCCAAGGATGGCGAATCAGGAAATCAGCAGAACGGTCAGCAGGAACAACAGCCAAGTGCCAGCGCAGAAGCTGTCAAGAAGGCTGTTGAGGAAATGAACAAGAAGATGGCTAATTCGGTCGCTCAGTTTGGTATTCATGAAGAGACCAATCATATAACCATCAAGATCGTTGATAAGGAAACCAAGAAAGTTATCAAAGAGCTTCCTCCTGAGAAGACATTGGATATGATCGCCAAAGTCTGGGAAATGGCCGGACTCCTCGTAGATGAGAAGAGGTAAGGAGGACCAGGTATGGGTAAAATAAGAATAACAGGCATGAACTCGGGCCTTGACACCGATGCAATGGTCAGGGAACTTGTAAGTGCGTACGAAAAACAGGGTGAAAAATATACCAAAGCAAAGACCAAGACCGAATGGAAGCAGGAAGCCTGGATGACGCTTAACGGCAAGATCAAGAACTTCTTCAGCAAACAGGCGAGCAACATGAGGTTTTCTTCGGCATACAGCAAGAAGAAGACGACGGTTTCCGATTCTTCAAAGGCATCTGTTATCGCAAGTTCGGGAGCTGTTAACGGAACACAGACACTCAAGGTAAAAGAACTTGCCAGAGCAGGTTATCTGACCGGCGGCGAGGTCAAGATCAGAACAGGCGGAACAGAGGAAAAACCTGAATATGAGAAGGCGACAAAAGATACTACTCTGCGCGAGCTCGGATATGATATTGCCCCGAGTGCAGAGAATAAGATCACGATTGGAATCGGCAAGAGCGGATCATCAAGCTATAAGGAATACAGTATTGAGGTTGACGGAGATACTACCCTGGGCGGACTTGCAAAGCTTATTTCGGAAAAAGAAGGAATCACGGCCTCATTTGATGATTCAACCGGCCGCTTCTTCGTAAACAGCGATAAGTCAGGCGAGGATTTCGATTTTGCATTCAAGAGTACGGGAGTCGGGGTCCAGATCCAGGAGACGCTTAAACTGATCGATCACGATAAGGCCGCTGAGGGCGGAGCAAAGAAGATTGACGCATCGGATGCCAAGATCGAGCTTAACGGAGTTGATTTTACTTCGTCATCGAACAATTTCTCGATCAACGGACTTACGATCACGGCCAAGGCTGCATCCGATGAAGTGCTCTCTCTTGTAACGGATACCGATTACGATGAGATTTACGACAATATCAAGAACTTCTTCAAAGAGTACAACAGTCTCATGAATGAGATGGACAAGCTCTATAATGCGAAATCAAGCAAGGGTTATGAGCCTCTTACCAAAGATGAGAAGGAAGCCATGACCGAGGACGAGATCAAGCAGTGGGAGGCAAAGATCAAGGATTCGCTCTTAAAGAGCGATTCGGAGCTTGATACGATTGCATCGGCAATGAGAAATGCGATGCTCTCAACATTCGATATCGGTGGCAAGACGTACAGCCTTTCGAGCTTTGGCATCAATACTCTCGGCTATTTCAATGCGGCTGATAATGAGAAGAACGCATATCACATAGACGGCAACAAGGATGATCCCGAAACATCGGGTAACGAAGACAGACTCCGCGCGATGATAGCATCCAATCCGGAGGCAACGGCGACATTCTTCCAAAGCCTGTCACAGAACCTGTATGATGCAATGAACAAGATCCAGAGTACATCGGACAGCTATACGTCATACGGCAATTTCTTCAGCGATAAGAAGCTTCAGAACGAATATGTTGACAAGCAGAAACAGGTTGACAAGTGGGAGAAATACGTAGCTGATCAGGAAGACAAGTATTACAGGCAGTTTACCGCGATGGAATCTGCCATGTCCTCGCTTAATTCGCAGCAGTCGTACATATCGCAGCTGTTTGCCGGATAATTGCAGACAGGAAGGACCCAATAATTTAGACTTCAAGGAGGATAGGCCATGCCGGTCACAACAGGTAATCCGTATGCACAGTACAATCAGAACAAGATACTTACAGCTTCCCCAGCGGAGCTTACCCTCATGCTTTATGACGGAGCCATCAAGTTCTGTAACATAGCCATCATGGGTATTGAGCAGAATGATATTTCCAAAGCTCATAACAATATCATGAAGGTTCAGAAGATCATTGAGGAGTTCCAGATCACGCTGAATTTCAAGTATAAGATTGCGAATGACTTTAACAATGTGTACAATTATCTCATGAGAAGACTTCGAGAGGCTAACATGACCAAAGACAAGGCGATCCTCGAAGAGGTTGACGAACACCTTCATACGATGCGTGACACATGGAAAGAGGTTATGCGGCTTAATCACAAAGCTTCATGATCCGGAAAGAGGATTGACCGATGCCGGTAGAAGACTATATACAGATAATGATCGAGAGCCTCCAGAAGAAGTCGGAACTGCTCGACCGGATCATCCGCAAGAATGAGGCCCAGCACGATTGTGTTGACGGCAAGAAGTACGAGGAGATCGACTGGGATACATTTAACCTGATAGTTGCGGAGAAGCAGGCGGCGATCGACAGAATACTTAAGATGGATGAAGGCTTCCAGAGCCTCTATGACAGGGTTAAGGAGCAGTTAAGCGAAGACAGGGACAAATATGCCGACAAGATAAAAGAGATCCAGACCCTTATCGAGAAAGTCACGGGACAGGGTGTTAAGATAACCACCGGGGAAGAGAGAAACCGCAAGATCATCGAGAAAGTATTCGGAAGCAGAAAGAAAGAGATCAAACGGACGCGTAACAGTTTGAAAGTTGCCAGCAGTTATGCTCAGACAATGAGCGGTGATTTCGGAATGGACTTTTCGTCAAATGATATTAAACAATGATATATCGGTAGTAATGCAATAGAGAGGAAACGATGGCGTTTCCTCTTTCCTCTATAATAGGGAGTATTCAGCGAAATGATGATAATGGATCGTGAGTTCGAAAACATGATAAGAATGGTTGAGACAACCAGTGAAGAAGCTCTTTTTAAAAGCCTTTTACAAAATCTTATGGACTTTTCAGAGTATTCGTCTTCGAATTTGAGAAACCTTATTACCGTTTACAATTGTTTTGCACATTTATGGGGTAGCTTTGATCCTACATCAGGAGATTATGAGCATTTCACAAACGGTATTCACGCTGTTAAGCAAAACACAGAGGATATCAGATGGTTATATAATACTGTGGAAGATTATCGTTCGCGTAAGGTTGTTTACGGACTTATAAAGTTCTGGCTTGAACTCGATTTTTCATATAAGAATTCTATTGTGGAAAACAATTATGATGATTACTTTGATCTGGATATTTTGAGGGACAGGATTACTCCGGAGGAAGTGTTTGTAGATTGTGGTGCTTATACCGGAGATACGGCCAAGGCTTATTTTGAAAACTTTAGTGAATGCAAAAAAATGTATCTGTACGATATGCTTCCTGCCAATATTGCAAAAGCAAAGGAGTTACTTGCTGATCACAGAGAGATTGTGTATCGTATCGCAGGTGTAGGAAGTCCCAAGCAGGCGGGGATGATGATTCCGGTAAGTAACAATGAAACATCAATGTTTTCGATGGATGAAAATGGTAACACCTTTAACCCGGAGGCAGAAAAGGACAGTGAAGAGAAGTCGAAGGTTAAGCTGGTTACACTTGATGATGATATTGAAGACAGAATCACTTTCCTTAAAATGGACATAGAGGGTGCTGAGATAAATGCGCTTTTGGGAGCAAAAGAACATGTTATAATGGAACATCCGAAACTCGCTATATGCACATATCATCATTATGAGCATTTGTGGGAGATACCAAAACTGATAAAGGAAATGAATCCTGACTATAAGCTGTATTTGAGATACAATGGTACAATCGACGGAATTATGGCTTCGGAACATGTTGTATATGCTGTTTAAAAGCGTGCTGTGATAATTTGGAGTGAAAGGATGAGTATACAATTCAGCATCATTATACCTTGTTATAATGCGGTCGAATATGTCGACAGGGCTATGAAATCTGTTGTTGAACAGACCATGGATCGAAGCCTGTATGAAATCATTGCAGTTAATGATGCTTCTACGGATGATACATTGGAGCGGTTGAATTGCTGGGCCAGGAGGTATCCCGGAAACATAAAGGTAATAACGTATAATACGAACCTCAGGCAGGGTGGCGCGAGGAATATCGCAATAAGACAAGCGAGGGGGGAATATATATGCTTTCTCGATGCAGATGATTGGATGGAGAAGGATGCTCTTGCAACTTTTGCGGTTGGAATAAAAAACAGATTTGATATTGTTACGGCCAAGTTTGTTGAGAGCTATGAGTACGGGTTGGATCACGATGTTTACCCGGACAGTGCTCCGGTGGAGAAGGTTTATCTTACCGAAAACAGGAAGGAATTCATAGAGCGGGATCTTGGATTTGTATGGTCTTCGGTATACAGAAGAAGTATGATAACAGACAATGAGGTATGGTTTCCCGAACATCTTGCTTATGAGGATGTAAGCTGGCAGCGTTTGATAAAGTATTACGCACGGACTGCCTGTATTCTGGACAGAATCACACATCATCATTACAATCATCCGGAATCGACTATGAACAGCAGGAATGCATCTCACCATATCGACAGACTCACATGCTATGAGATGCTTCTTGATGAGTATTCCGCAAGAGGGCTGTTAGATATGTATTATCCGCAGATATTGAGGGATACTATAGAGACATACTATTTTAACAGTTATTATATGTTTTTCAGACTAATGGATGATATTCCCGATGTATACGGGAGGATAAGAAAGACTATATATGGATTTTTCCCTTCATGGGAAAATGATTACGATGACAGCGATATTCCTATGGTATTTCAGTATATGATAAAGCTTCTTAAAAAGGCCGCGAATGTTTCGCCCGATCAGATGAAGCCTTTTAAGGAGACGATCCTTGAACTGTCAGAAGAGTAATTGGAGCGAGATATGTTCAAACTGATAAAAGTTGATTTCTATGATGATTTTGCATGTATGATGTCGGAGTGTCCCGACAACTGCTGTGATGAAGACTGGGATATCTATATTGATGATGATACCGTAAAGCTCTATGAAACCATAGGCGTTCCGGATCTTTATTCCAAGATTACAACATCAAAGCCCCATAAGCTCGTTAAGCAGAATGGGAAATGTCCGTTTATTACTCCGGAGGGACTGTGCATGTTCCACAGGGATTATGGAGAGGACTATCTTTCAAACACATGCAGGTCATATCCACGGTTTGTCAGTTCATACGGTGACGTTTATCTCGAAACGCTTGGAATGTCATGCCCCGCAACGGTCAGACAGGTTCTTGGGCTGACGGCTCCGGTTTCATTTCCGGATAATATATACTATGAAGAAGGGGATAAAATCGGTACCCGGCCGGATATGACAGAGGCGGAATCGCTGGCACATTCGGTTATTTCACACTTTATGCCCGGAAAGAGTGCGATTGAATCATATAAAGAACTGTGCAGAGGTGAAGACGTCCATTTGTGTTCTAAAACAGAAATGATCAGAATTCTGATGGAGGGGACGAAAGATACCCCGTCCGAAAGGTACGCGGCAGAATTATTTACGGATCAATACATAAATGCTCTTTCAGCCGGTGAGCCGGCGGATCGGGATATAAAACTGGCTGAAATTGAAAAAAGACTGGACGCAGGCTCTGAGCTGTTTTCGTGTAATGTTAACAGAATGCTGATGTTTGAGCATGTTATGCTTGACAGTAAGAGTGATGAGCCAAGCGAGATTAGGGTTGTTATCCGCGGGCTGATCGCCTGGATTCTTCTTCTTATGTCTTTTGAATGCAGAAATGCCCCAAATGAAAAGTATGATGACAATGATGTTATTGACTGTACATATAAGCTTATGCGTATAGTGGATCATGGCGGAAGTGTACTTGAGAAAATGCTGGAAAAAAGCGAAGTATCAAAATAATAAAAAAAATTACGATTTAGGGTTAAGTTTTGAACATTGATTCCGATATAATTAACAAGTAAAGGAACTCGTCGGGACGAAAGTCACTGATAATTCAAGGAGGATAAGATTATGGTAGTACAGCACAATATGCAGTCAATGAACGCTAACAGACAGTTAGGGATTACGACAGAAGGTCAGAAGAAAGTTACCGAGAAGCTTTCATCCGGTTATAAGATAAACCGCGCAGCAGACGATGCAGCAGGCCTTACAATAAGTGAGAAGATGAGAAGCCAGATCAGAGGTCTTACACAGGCTTCCTCAAATGCTCAGGACGGTATTTCGGTAGTACAGACGGCAGAAGGTGCTCTTACTGAAGTTCACTCAATGCTTCAGAGAATGAACGAGCTTGCAGTTAAGGCAGCTAACGGAACAAACACCACAGCTGACCGCGTAGCTATCCAGTCCGAGATTTCAGCTCTTACGGCAGAGATCTCACGTGTAGCAGAGTCAACGCAGTTCAATACTCTTGATCTTCTCAAGGGTACATTCAACAAGGACATCCAGGTTGGTGCAGCCAACAAGACCGAACAGAGGATCAACATCACGATCGATGCAATGAGCTCAACCGGTCTTGAAGTCAACAATGTGAAGGTTTCAACAATTGACGGCGCAAGAAATGCGATTTCATCGATCACCACAGCTATTGCTAAGGTATCCAAGCAGAGATCTGATCTTGGTGCTATCCAGAACAGACTTGAGCACACGATTGCTAACCTTGACAACGTAGTTGAGAACACAACTGCAGCTGAGAGCCAGATTCGTGATACAGATATGGCTAAGACCATGGTTGAGTACACGAAGAACAACATTCTCGCTCAGGCAGGTACAGCAATGCTTTCACAGGCTAACCAGTCTACACAGAATGTACTCTCACTCCTCTCATAAAAATCATAGCTCAATCATACATAATATTGAGAAAAGGGTCGTACGCGACCCTTTTCTTTATTTATGATAAGTGTTATAATACTCACATTATGAAGAAGGTATTTGACAATATCAAATTATTGTATACCAAGGATACGGCAAGTGAGGGTGAATCAGCCAAGCTCCTCATTGTGCTTCGTGTCCTTTTTTCTAGTATAATCGTATATTCGATCATCAATATGATCTACTGTGCGTGTTCGGGGTATTATGACGCAACGCTTTGCTTTGCGGGAGCAATGGCAATATACGGGCTGTTGTTTATTGCGAGTTTCTTTATCAGAACGGTACCTCTCGTCATATCCGCATGCGTACTGGCACTTGTCAGCATTATCGGCGGATTTACTCTTTTGGGTCCCAATGTTTCGGTACAGGACTTTTTCCTTGTTATCGTTGTTATGGTCTATTTTTCCGGATACGGCCATTACAGGATCAAAGGTGTATTTACCGTCATAGTCTTTCTGATTTATTTCATACTGCAGTCATGGTTCAGTAGGGAAGCCATGATATCATTCTCGGCATCAGAGCAAATGTTCTTCCGGCTTATGAACATATTTACGTCTTTCTGGTGTGTTGCAACAGTATGTTACGTATACAGCAGAGATTCGCAACATCTTGAAGGCAAGCTTATCGAGTACAACAAGATACTCAGGCAGCAGGCGAGTACGGATACTCTTACAGGACTGTCCAACAGAAGAAGCGCCAACGAATACATAGAGAAGCTCGTTAAGAGAAATGACGAAAAGGGGTTCTGTGTATGCATGTGCGATATTGACTTCTTTAAGAAGGTTAACGATTCGTACGGGCATGATATCGGTGATATGGTTCTTGCGGGCGTGGCTCAGACACTTGTCGAAAATGTGACTGAGGAGTGTCTTGTTTCCAGATGGGGTGGTGAGGAGTTCCTTATCATATTCCCGAATATGAACGGTGATGAAGCCAAGTCCATGCTGGATGTCATAAGATCCAGAATCAAAAAGATGGAGTTCGACACAGGCTCTAAAAAGTTCAATATAACGATCACATACGGACTTGCCGAATACGGATTTGACGGGGATGCTGAAGCACTTGTCAAGGAAGCGGACGGTAAGTTATACATGGGCAAAGAGAGTGGAAGAGACCAGATAGTATTCTGATATGAAAGTACCTAAAGATTACTACCAAGCAGAAGTTAGGGACGGGTTCTATATTCCTTCGGAAATGAAGAGGTGCTGGGCCGCCACCATAGGAGTTCTGAATGAGATCGATAAGATCTGCAAAAGGCATGGTCTGCACTATTTTGCCGAATATGGTACCCTTTTAGGAGCAGTCCGTCACGGCGGATTCGTCCCATGGGATGATGATTTTGACATATCCATGAGAAGGGACGACTATATGGTCTTTCTCAAAGTCGCCCGCGACGAACTTCCGGAGGATTATGCACTTCTGTCCGTATACAACAATCCTGACTATGATAACTATCTGTCAAGGGTAGTTAACAGTATGTTTATTAATGTGGAACAGGATTTTCTCGAAGCAAATCATAATTTCCCTTTCGCAGTCGGAGTTGATATTTTCCCGCTTGACTATTTTGATTACGATGAAAACGAAAACGATACTCTGAAGGAACTGATAGTCTTGGCACAGTCGATAGTCCATTATATTGATCCGAAGATTTCGGATGTAAATGAACTGGATGATACGATAAAGAGTATTGTTGATCATTTTTGCGAATTATGTGGTATCCCCATCGAGAACGGCAGACCGATCAGGCAGCAGATATACATAATAAACGAGAGAATCTGCTCCTCCTTCAGAAGCAATTCTCCTTATCTTTCCAATCTGTATTTCTGGGTTGAAAACGGTAATCAGGTATATAAGAAAGAAGTCTTTGAGAACACCATACGGATTCCTTTTGAGTTCTCACATATTTCGGTTCCCATAGGATATGATGAAAAGCTTTGCAATGCATACGGCCCCAATTATACTACACCGTACAAAGGCGGCGGGTTGCATGATTACCCGTGCTACGACAAACAGAAGCAGATACTTCTTGATATACCGGAGAATACTCTGTTTGTTCAGTATTCTTTTGAACCCGGAGATATAGATCGCCCTGCGGTTAAAGCTCCTGTTAGAACACGCCGTGAGATCGTTTTTCTTCCGTTCCGGCCGAAATACTGGGCTTATATGGAGAAAGAATGGGAGAGGGCGCAACAGGAGGATGCAGATGTTTACGTGATTCCGATTCCGTATTTTGATAAGACCACATATGGTCTTAACGGAGACGTTCATTATGAAACCGAAGGATATCCGGAATATGTCCCGATAACTCCGTTTGACCGGTATGATTTTTACAGCAGGATTCCGGACCGGATTGTAATACAGAATCCGTACGACGGATACGATTGTGCGGTCACCGTATATCCGACATTCTACTCGGATGCGCTCCGGAAAATCACTCCGGAATTGGTGTATATTCCTTATTTTGCAATCGATGACAAAAATCTGGAAGATGAGAAGACAAGGTATACTGCTGATTTCTTTATAAAGGTTCCCGGAGTGACAAGATCAGACAAGGTGATCCTGCCGTCGGAAGCCGTAAAGCAGTTATATATTGACAAACTTTGTGAATTTGCCGGTGAAGAAACAAAAGATGTTTGGAATGAGAGACTGATTGTAAGGGATGATATCCTGCCTGAGAAGGCTGCGGGAATAGCGGAAGAGGATATCCCCAAAGAGTGGTGGAAGTACCTTCTTGACAGTCATGGGGAGGGAAAGAAGGTATTACTGTACCATACGAGTGTAAGCAGTATTGTTTCACACGGTCACAGGGCAATAGATAAGATTACAAGAGTTCTTGAACAGCTAAGGGAACAGAGAGATGTGATGACTGTAATATGGCAGGCACATCCACAAACGCATCAAGTTCTCGAATCGCGGTATCCTGAGCTGTGGAAGATATATTTAGAGGTGCTTGACAGGTATATTACGGAAGACTTTGGAATATATGATGAGAGCGAGGACTATAGCAGGGCAGTAGCAATTTCCGACGCATATTACGGGGACAGGGATTCGATTCTGCATGATTTTGTCCAGACCGGTCGTCCGGTAATGATTGCGAACTATGAGATATAATGGATAATTGCTCAAAAACAAGGGATCATATTTGTGGATTGTTTCTATTTATCACAGATCACACAGATGATATAATGTGATTGTAGTTATATATCGGCTGTTTTAGGGGCTTTGCCCCGGATTTGAAAAGATTTGATATTTTTTTAAAAAGGGGGTTAAGTTTTTAAAAAGTGGTCCGATATATATTACAAGTAAAGGAAATAGTTCCTTTACAAACCATCAAACTTACAGCATGGAAGCTGTAGGACAATAATTCAAGGAGGAATGAAATATGGTAGTACAACACAACATGCAGGCGATGAACGCCAACAGACAGTTAGGAGTTACGACAGAGGGTCAGAAGAAAGTTACTGAGAAGCTTTCAAGCGGTTACAAAGTAAACCGTGCAGCAGACGATGCAGCAGGCCTTACGATCAGTGAGAAGATGAGAAGCCAGATCCGTGGTCTTACACAGGCTTCCTCAAATGCTCAGGACGGTGTTTCTGTAGTACAGACAGCTGAAGGTGCTCTTACAGAAGTTCACTCAATGCTTCAGAGAATGAACGAACTTGCAGTTAAGGCATCTAACGGAACAAACACCACAGCTGACCGTGTAGCTATCCAGTCCGAGATTTCAGCTCTTACAACCGAGATCTCACGTGTAGCAGAGTCAACGCAGTTCAATACTCTTGATCTTCTCAAGGGTACATTCAACAAGGACATCCAGGTTGGTGCAGCTAACAAGAGTGAGCAGAGAATCAACATCACGATCTCTGCAATGAGCGCAACTGGTCTTGAAGTCAACAATGTGAAGGTTTCAACAATTAGCGGCGCAAGAAATGCGATTTCATCGATCACCACAGCTATTGCTAAGGTATCCAAGCAGAGATCTGATCTTGGTGCTATCCAGAACAGACTTGAGCACACGATCGCTAACCTTGACAACGTAGTTGAGAACACAACTGCAGCTGAGAGCCAGATTCGTGATACAGATATGGCTAAGACCATGGTTGAGTACACGAAGAACAACATTCTCGCTCAGGCAGGTACAGCAATGCTTGCACAGGCTAACCAGTCTACACAGAATGTTCTGTCACTGCTCGGCTAATAGCATCCTAACAGTCTTACAGACAACAGGTCGCTACTATAGAAAAGAGGTCGGTTATCCGGCCTCTTTTCAATTTATGCTTTTTAGAAGAACACGGATGATTTATAATTATTGCTATGGATGAATTGATCACAAAAATCGATGGGACAGTATCAGCGCTTTTAAAATATGATATTGACCAATACTCCGAACTTGTCCGGGATCTGGTCAACATGATGGCTAAGATCTTTCCCGCGATTATTGATTGTTATAACAATCCGAAAATGTCTGATGTCAGGGATGATGCGACATACTGGCCGGGGCAGCTTCAGAGGATCGTGGACGCTGTTAACGGAGGGGATTGTTTTGAGGTGACCGATGTTTTGTATAACGAGACAAGACCAAATCTGATCGAGCTGAAGGGTATTCTTGTACAGAGAGGATTGTTATAATGTCTGATTCGATATACGAAAAAAATCTTCAAGTGGTAGCAGCAAGGTACCCCAAGATAGCAGAATGTCTTGACAATCCCCGGGTCATTGCGGGTAATGAGGTTGAGGAATCCCTTATTGATGTGGGCGTTACCACTGTCGCGAATAAGAAGATCCTATATGCTACAAAAGGAGATAAAACATATCGGCTGGACAGCCTGTATGACTCCGGAGAAATGCTTGATCTATGGTTTAGAGGACTTGGCGACGACTGGGATCTTAACTCCAAGCTGTTTATGTATGGCCTTGGAAACGGACTGTACGCCCGCAAATTCCTTAATTCGGCAAGACCGGACTGCAAAATGTTCATACATGAACCGTCATGCAGGGTTTTTAGAACTGTTATGGAAAACTTCGACATGTCGGATATTTTAAGTGACACACGGATCCGGATTGTTCTAGGCCCGCTGTTTTCACATGATGCCCTAATGGAGTATTATCAGGATATAATGGAATATACCGATGTATATTCACTTAAGACATCAGTATTCCTTAATTATCCTGAGCTGTTTACAGAAGATGTTGCTGAATATGCGCAGATACTTACAAGGGCAAGGGATTTTGCCGGAGCAAATCAGAAGGTTACAGACAGATTCGGAGGGCTATATACAAAGAATACATTTGGAAACCTGGAGTATCTGCGTGAATCAAAGGATATAGTCAGATTTGCCGGTCAGATACCCGGGGGTATCCCTGCAATTGTAGTTGCGGCAGGACCTTCACTGGATAAGAATATTTCCGAACTCAAAAAGGCCAAAGGCAAATGTATCATAATCTCGACAGATACTGCGCTAAAACCGCTATCACTTGCCGGGATCGTACCGGATATTGCGGTTATAATCGACGGCAAGAAAGATGAAAGGTATCTGTCAGAGGAGGATTCAAGGCGCGTTCCGCTTGTATGTACACCAAGAAGCGGAACTGAATTTCTTCATCTTCATACGGGAATCAAATTCTTTACAGATGACTTTTGCGATCACATAAAAGGATTTATGAGTTCTGTTGGATTGGAACTGTATAAGCTTGAGAACGGGGGTTCGGTTGCCAATGCATGTTTTTCGCTTGCGGAACTGTTTGGCTGCAAGACGATAATTCTTATGGGTCAGGATCTTGCCTATACCGGTGATAAGACTCATTCGAAAGTCACGGTAAGAGGATCGGTTAAGACGGAAATAGAAAACCTTGAGCATGTTGTGATGGATACGGATATAGATGGGAATCCAATACGATCATCTCAGGAATTCAGGTATTACAGGGAATGGTTTGAAAAAAAGATTGCAGAGAATCATGATCTTACCGTCATTGATGCTACTGAGGGCGGTGTAAGAATAGCAGGAAGTCTTTTGATGACGGCAAGAGATGCTATAGAAAAGTATTGCGTGAATGAATATGATTTTACGGAAGAGATCTCAAAGTCGTCTCCTTTGTTTGATGACGAAACGAAGAAAAAATACGACGAATTTGTAAGAAGAGTCCCGCATCAGCTGGATGAGCTTCGCAGGATAATAAAACAGACACTTGCTGATTACACATCAATGCGCATGCTGGTTGTAAGAAACAATTATCACAGCACGCAGATGAAGAAACTGTATGAGAATTGTCAGAAGCAGACAGAAAGGATCGAATCCAGTCCGGTAATAGAGTATGTTCATAATCAACTTCAGGACAAATCATCCGAACTCCTTGAAAATGTAAATAAACTGGAGAAGGATGAAAAGCAGGAACTGTTAGCTGTTTGTGACATAGGTGAAAAATACCTGCGTGATATGGAGCTTGCGGTATCAGAGTTGGAGCCTTATATGGATATCATTAAGCGCGATATGGGATCTCGCAGCTGATCATTACAACAAAACCATGAAGATCATTTATCTTATTGATTCGAACAATTACAACTATCATAAAAAACTGGCCGCTGACTTTGTAAGTATTACAGGCGGAGAAATAACAGATACTGCCGGTGCGGATCCGGGGATACTGTACTATGAGATCAAAGTCCAAGCTCCCCGGGTAATCATTACATTTGATCTCGCGGGACATGTCTTTCGTACCGGAAGCGACACGCTTTCATTAAACAATATATATGCCAGATTTGCACATATTCTGTTTCACAGATCGGATCATTACGCAGTAGAGCTAAAAGCGAGACAAAACCTTTCGATGTTTACATTTATTCCAAATGGAGAAGATGTGGCGTATTACAGAGACAGATATCCCGATGTTCCCAATATTGATCGGTTTGTACCGTTTATTTATAATGCATCGGACGAGTATGAACAGCAGAGTAATCTTGCAAACATACGACAGTGGTGGAATGATTTTCAAAGGAAAGCCATGCTATGAAACTACTCATTTTTGAGTGGGCTGCCGGAACGTATACTTATAACGACATAGTCAGCTCATTTGACAGAAAGGGAATATCTTACAGAACCGTTTCTTATCAGTTTGACGACAAGAATGAGGATGAGTTCTTTGAATGGCGTTTCTTGCAGGTGCTGGAAGAAGACGATTATGATGCTGTATTCTCTGTAAATTATTTTCCTCTTGTAGCAAAATGCTGTCATAAAAAGGGAATAAGGTATATCTCATGGAGCTATGATAACCCGCTTGATGTTCTGGATATAGAAAAAACGCTTGGATTACCAGTAAATCACGTATTTGTATTTGATCGTATCCAGGCTGAAGGCTACAGATCGAAAGGTTTTACGAATGTTCATCATATGCCGCTTGGAGTAAACTGCTCAAGACTTGATTCGATAAAACTGACCGGAAAAGAACGGGAAATGTATTCTTCCGACATATCGTTTGTCGGTAAAATGTACGACTCGATGTATGGACAGTATGTAAGTCTTATGGATGACTACTGTAAAGGATATGTAGAAGCCATAGTAAGTTCACAGTCTAAAATATACGGATATTGGTTCGCAGAAGAGATGTTGACAGATGATATCATCAACAGGATCAATCATCATTTTAAGGAACTGGAACCTTCAACGGAATTTGTTCTTCCCAAAGAAGCGCTTTCATATGCTATCGCTGCTCAGATCACAAGAAATGACCGGCTTATACTTTTGAACCTTCTTGCTAAACGAATGAAGGTCAATGTCTATTCGTGGGAAAAATGTGAGCAGCTTAGAAATGTGAATTATATGGGTTCGTGTGATTATTATACCCAGATGCCCAAAGTGTTTAAAGCAAGTGCTGTCAATCTGAACATTACGCTTAAAATATTACAGTCCGGTATACCGTTACGAGTCATGGATATTCTTGGATCGGGGGGATTCCTCCTGTCTAATTTCCAGCCTGAAATAGCTGAACACTTTGTTGACGGACAGGATGTTGTTATGTATGGGAGCATAGAGGAAGCATATGAAAAGGCACAGTATTATGTCTCTAATGATGAATTGCGAAAGAAGATAGCATTGTCCGGTCATGAAAAAGTAAATGAGCTGTTCTCATATGATAAGCAGCTGGGCTGCATTTTCAGGATTTCAGGACTTGCGGGCTCTTAGGACATATTGATACGATTCATACATGAAACGCTCCGTGGAAGGCTCGATATCCATGAGTTTTGCTATTAAATCTTTATAATCATCACTTAAGTCAACATAGACACCGTATATATCTTCAATACCAAATCCGATCTCTTCAAACATTCGAATTATCTCATTGTATGTAAAAAGGTGAATATGCGTTTTATCAAGAAGACCCATCTCGGTATAGGTAAAGTGACCTCTTAGCAGATCATATATCACGGAGATATGCATGACATTCGGAATACTTGCTATGATCTTTCCGCCGGTTTTCAACGTTTCGGAAACGTATCTCAGAGTATTCTGGGGATCATGCAAGTGCTCAAGTACATCGCCAAAGATCACGTAATCAAATTTCACATCAAAAGGAATACTGTCATGTTCAATATTGCATCGTTTTGCTTCAACAAAACATGATGCGACTTTTACAGCAGATTCGTTGAGTTCACACCCGTATACATGAGCATTTGGAAAGTGGGTTTTGATTTCCAATAACGTTGCCCCGCAATCACAGCCTATTTCAAGAACATTAATATCCTTGTCGCTGTTGCAATCTATCTCGTTGACCAGATTGTTGTTATGTTGGAAATTGAAATAATGCATGCCATAGAGGCGCTCCATTGTTTGCTCGTCCTGCAGGATGTATTTGCGGGAAAAGGCCGAACAGAAACTGTTTTGCTCGATATTCCAGAAGATCGCATTGGAGACAACCGAGCATCTGTATCCGTGTTCCAACAGTTTAAGAGTAAGTGATTTGTTTATAAAAAAGAATGAGCCGATCTCCCTGTCGAATGAACCGATCTCATCGATAATCTGCCGATTGACCATGAAAGGACCTGAAGACAAACCGATCACAGGTATTGCTTGAGTGTTATTATCGTTAATAGAGTAAAATACCGCGTCTTCGTACTTACTGATCTGATCCGGCAGTTTCTGGTGGTGGGATTCTCCGTTGATCAGTGCCCCAACCATGCCGATATGATCATCTTGATCAAGAATCATACTCATACGGCTGATCGTTTGCGGTGTAAGCAAATACCGGGGCTCCATTACAAGGATGTTTCCCGTTATATCAAGATTCTCGATCACATCGGATAAGATGCTTCCAAATGGAGTCACCCCTTCATCCATATATACATATGTGAAATCCGTCTGATTTCCTGCCCATTCTCTTAATCCGTCCGTTGATGCATTATCGACAAGTACAACGGAAAGATCGTCGGTATCGTTGAATTTCCTTATACATTCCAAACATAGTTTTGCATATTCGTATTCTTCATTTGCAACGATAATGACAGTTACCGGGTTCATGGCATTACTCCGTGTTACGATTCATCCTGATGATACATGAGCTATATTTACAATTTATGGTCTTGCCGTATCAAAGTCAAGAGAATGATGCAAAACAGCCGTAAATGTGGTAAAGTTATGATAGTTTACAAAGCGTGGTACGCTTTCCGGAGGAATATCACATGGAGTATAAAGAGCCTTATGTTATAGCCGAAGCCGGTTGTAATCATATGGGTAAAATGGATATCGCCCATGAACTGATCGTGACTGCAGCAATGTTTTGCAAAGCCGATGCGATCAAGTTCCAGAAGCGTTGCCCAAAGGAGCTTCTTACTAAGGAGCAGTATGACGCTCCGCATCCGATACCTTACAATTCCTATGGTGCGACATATGGGGAGCACAGAGAATATCTTGAATTCGATCTTGACCAGCATAAGCAGCTCAAGAAGTGGTGTGAGGAATCAGGCATAACATATTCAACATCCGTGTGGGATATGACGAGTGCCAAAGAGATAGTGTCCATTTCACCGAAGTTCATCAAGATCCCGAGTGCGTGCAATACCAACTTCGATATGCTCGGATACATATGTGACAATTATGACGGAGAGGTTCAGCTTTCATTTGGAATGACGACACACGAAGAGGAAGAGAAGATTGTAAAGTTCTTCGAGGAGCGCTCACGTGCAAAAGATCTTGTTCTGTTTAACTGTACATCGGGATATCCGGTTCCCTTTGCGGATGTATGCCTTCTTGAGATAACACGTATGCGTGAAGCTTATGAGGACAGGGTCAAAGCGATAGGATTCTCGGGTCATCATCTCGGCATAGCGATAGATGTTGCGGCATATACACTCGGCGCAACCATATTCGAGCGTCATTATACTCTCGACCGTACTTTCAAGGGTACAGATCACGCGGCATCATTGGAGCCGGAGGGTATCAGAAGACTCAAGAGGAACCTTGAATGTACGAAAGAGGCTCTTACATACAAATCCGAAGAGATACTTCCGATCGAGCAGGTTCAAAGAGACAAATTAAAATACAGGAAATAACACATCATGAACGTGGCTTTTATTCCGGTCAGGGGCGGAAGCAAATCGATACCCCTCAAAAACATCAAAGAGATCCATGGCAAACCGCTCGTATACTGGACTGTTGCCGCAGCATGCGACTGTCGTGCGATAGACAAAGTATTTGTTTCCACGGACAGTATTGATATAAGGCTGTGTGTCGAAAAGTTCTGTTTCGAGGATCCCACGCGTTTTAAGAAAGTCAATGTCATAGACAGATCGGAAGAGACGGCAACCGATACGGCCACAACCGAATCAGCGATGATAGAGTTTGCAAAGAGTCATCGTTTCGACAATATTGTTCTCATTCAGGCAACGTCTCCGATGCTGACCGGCGCGGATCTTGATAACGGATTCAATACTTTCTCGGCAGCAGGAACCGATAGTGTTCTGTCTGTTGTACCGCAGAAGAGATTTATCTGGCAGGTTGATAATGACGGGAATGCGACTGCGACCAATTATGATTTTTACAACAGACCGAGACGTCAGGATTTTGAAGAATACTATGTGGAAAACGGTGCATTTTATATCACTTCGAGGAAGGATCTGTTAAACAGCGGAAGCAGGCTGTCCGGAAATGTCCGTATTTCCCTTATGAGTGAGGATACGTATTTTGAGATTGACGAGCCCGGTGACTGGATAGTCACGGATGCAATCATGTCAAAGCGTGAGGCCGAAAAGGCAAAAGAAGAAAACAACGATAAGCCTGCGACAACTACCCGGTCTAAATGTAAATACAAGATGTTCCTTACCGACTGTGACGGATGTCTTACGGACGGCGGAATGTATTATTCCGAGAAAGGTGACGAACTAAAGAAGTTCAATACGAAGGACGGAGTGGCGTTCAGACATCTTCGTGAGAACGGTATCATCACCGGAATGATAACGGGAGAGGATGTTGCTCTTAACAAGAGAAGATGTGAGAAGCTCAAGATAGATGTACTGGCGCAGGGATGTATCGATAAGATGTCGTGTATCAACAGACTGTGTGCCACATATAAAGTCAGGCCCGAGGAGATTGTATATATTGGAGACGACCTGCTTGACGTGGAAGTAATCAAGGCGGTCGGACTCGGATGCTGTCCGGCGGATGCGTGCAAACAAGTCAGGGACGTCGCCGATTATATCACGAAAGCAAAGGGCGGAGAAGGCGTGATACGTGAGGTGACCGAGAAGATACTGTTTTCAGAGGAATAAACAGGAAGGAACTGCTATGAACATTGAATTATGCGCATCAATGATGTGTGCCAATTATGGCAATCTGGAAAAGGAAGTAAGAGATCTTGAGCAGGCCGGGATAGATTCGTTCCATATAGATATAATGGACGGACGTTATGTTCCGAATTTTGCGATGTCCCTAAACGATATGGCGTTTATAGCGTCGGCAACACGCAAGCCTCTTGACGTTCATCTTATGCTTGAGCATCCTAACAACAATATTCATCTGTTTCTTGAAAAGCTTCGCAAGGGTGACACTGTTTATATCCATCCGGAAGCCGAGTATCACCCGTCCACAACGCTTCAGAAGATTATCAATGCCGGTCTTACACCGGGTATTGCGATCAATCCGGGAACAAGCGTGGAGACGATAGTGGAGATGCTCCAGATAGTTAAAAAAGTACTTGTTATGTCTGTCAATCCGGGTAATGCGGGTCAGATGTATCTGCCGTATGTAGCCAAGAAATATGACAAGCTCCTCCCTCTTCAGAAAGAGATGGGATTTGATTCATATTGGGACGGAGCGTGTTCGGCAGACAGGATAACGGAGTTTGCGCCGAAGGGTGTTAAGGGCTTCATTCTCGGAACGACGCTTCTGTTCGGCAAAAAAGTATCTTACAAGGAGTCGATCGATCATATCAGAAGTCTTGTCTGATGACCGATACCCATGAAATCATGACGATCGCACTTATATTGTCCGGCGGGACCGGAACAAGACTTGGAGGAGATATTCCCAAGCAATACATCAAAGTAAAAGGCAGGATGCTTATCACATTCTGCCTTGATATGTTTGCAAAACACCCGAATGTAGACGGCATATGGATTGTTGCCGCAAAAGAATGGCAAAGAGAAATATCCGAAGAATGCAGGCACCAGGGCATCGATGAAGATAAGATAAAGGGATTTTCTCTCCCGGGTGATACGAGACAACTGTCTATCCTGAACGGGCTTACTGATATAGATGGGTATGTAAAATCACACGATGGTGGATCGGGCGAAGATCCCGTGATCATCATTCATGACGCCGCAAGACCGAATCTTACCACGGAATATGTAAGCAAATGCCTCGATGCCATGGAAGGGTACGATGGGGTTATGCCTACACTTCCGATGAAAGATACGGTATATTACAGCACAACCGGAAAAAGTGTTGATAAGCTTCTTGACAGAAGCTGCATATACGCCGGACAGGCACCGGAATTATACAGACTGCATACCTATCTTACGGCTAACAAAAAGCTTCTTCCGGATAAAATCAGATCGATCAACGGATCGACGGAGCCGGCTGTTCTTGCAGGGTTAAAGGTCGCCATGATACCGGGTGATGAAAACAACTACAAAGTTACCACAAGGAAGGATCTTGAAAGATTCATTCAGGATATAGGTTGATACATGAAAGCACTTGTACTTGAAGATATCGGACAAATCGCATATAAGGATATAGCCAAACCTTCGCCGCAAAGAGGAGAGGCTCTTGTAAAGGTTCATGCAGCAGGCATATGCGGATCGGACATACCGAGGACTTACAGGGACGGCGCCCATAACATGCCGCTTGTTATCGGACATGAATTTGCAGGATGTGTGGAAGATGTCGGAGAAGGTGTTTCTTCGGATCTTATCGGAAAGCGCGTCGGAGTGTTTCCGCTGATACCGTGCAAAAAGTGCAGATTATGCCTTGGCGGAAAATACGAGATGTGCAAGAACTACAATTACCTCGGATCAAGATGCAACGGAGGCTTTGCGGAATATGTAACGGTTCCGGAATGGAATCTTATTGAGCTTCCGGCAAATGTATCATACGAGGCTGCGGCCATGCTTGAGCCTATGGCTGTGGCAGTTCATGCTATGACACGATCGAAGATCGTGTCAGCCCGAGCGGCGTTTGAGCGGGCTCTATCAGGAGATAATTCTGATCCACGATCGAAGATCGTGTCAGCCCGAGCGGCGTTTGAGCGGGCTCTATCAGGAGATAATTCTGATCCACGATCGAAGATCGTGTCAGCCCGAGCGGCGTTTGAGCGGGCTCTATCAGGAGATAATTCTGATCCACGATCGAAGATCGTGTCAGCCCGAGCGGCGTTTGAGCGGACTGTATCCGATGATATTACCGTTGCGGTATGCGGACTCGGAACGATCGGAACGTTGCTTGTGCAGTTTCTTCTTGAGGCCGGATATAATGATCTTATCGTCATAGGCAACAAGGATTTCCAAAGAAAGACGATCACCGCACTCGGTGTGCCCGATGAGTGTTATTGCGACAGCAGGAAAACCGATGCACGTGATTTTATCATGGATCATACCGACAAAAGAGGAGCGGATGTGTTCTTTGAATGTGTAGGAAACAATGATACGGTCAGTCTTGCGGTTGACTGTGCGGCTGCGGGGGGATCCGTATGCTTTGTCGGGAATCCTCATTCGGATATGACTTTTGAAAAAGCTGTTTACTGGAAGATACTTCGCAATCAGCTTAATATCTCGGGAACATGGAATTCATCGTACCTTGGAAGAGAATGTTTAGATGATGACTGGCATTATGTTCTTTCAAGACTTGAAAAGGGAAGCATACAACCGGAAAAACTTATCACGCACAAGTATACCCTTGAAGAACTGATAAAGGGTTTTGAACTCATGCGTGATAAATCGGAAGATTATATCAAAGTCATGTACAGTGACAAATCGTTATAACTTGAATGCGGTTCCTGTAAACAGTGCGACATCCCTTCCGGTATCGTCTGTTATAAAAACATTTATTACAGATGTGGTTTTGCCGCTCTTTAAGCATTTTGCTTTGGCGATGAGCTTTGATCCTTTTGGCGCGGAAAGGTAATTGATGCTGACCTGTTGTGCGACCGAAAGTTTATGGATCTGATTCGCGCATACCGCAAACGCGAGATCCGCAAGAGTGAATATAACTCCTCCCATGATACCGCCGTATGCATTCTTATGATCGTCATTTAAAATCACGCTGCATGTGCTTGAGTCTTCGCCAAGTTCATCAACCTGCATTCCCGCATTGGTTGCAAATTTGTCGTTCTTAAACATTTCCTTAGCTTCTTCGAGCGTCGCAAAAGTACCCATTTCTCATCCTCCGTTTTCTGATTTTGAAAATTAACGAATTTCCCAATGATTATATCAGTTTTTTCTTGCTATCAGAAGAGAAAAGAATTATGATTTTTTCGTTATGATACAGGGTTACTGATTATTTGAGGAGGATTAATTGATGGAGAGAGCTAAGTTCGGATCAAGGATCGGATTCATCTTCGTAAGCGCAGGATGTGCGATCGGAATAGGTAACGTTTGGAAGTTTCCCTACATGGCAGGAAAGTACGGTGGAGCTATTTTCGTTCTGTTCTATCTTCTGTTTCTGGTGATAATGGGTCTGCCCGTTATGACGATGGAGCTGTCTGTGGGACGTGCCAGCAGAAAGAGCGCGGTGCTTTCATATAAAGCACTTGAAAAGGAAGGGAGCAAGTGGCATATACACGGATGGTTTTGTATTGCCGGATGCTATCTTCTTATGATGTATTATACGACGGTATCAGGATGGATGCTTTCGTATGCGTGGAAGTTTATTACGGGGAAATTTGACGGTGTTGCATCAGGAACCGCAGGCGACGTGTTCGGAGGAATGCTTTCAAATCCTACAGAGATGGCAATATTCATGGTAATTACTGTTTTACTCGGATTCGGAGTTTTGACTCTCGGTGTTGAGAACGGACTTGAGAAGGTGACCAAAGTCATGATGGCAGGTCTTCTGATTCTTATTGTTGTTCTTGCCATTCATTCAATAACACTTCCCGGCGGAGGCGAAGGTCTCAAGTTTTATCTTGCACCAAATACAGACAATGTCAGGGATGTAGGTCTTCTCAACCTTATCGTAGGTGCAATGAATCAGGCATTCTTCACGTTAAGTCTCGGTATCGCGGCAATGGAGATATTCGGAAGTTATATGTCAAAGGACAAGTCGATACTTTCTGAATCAATACTTATCATATGTCTTGATACATTCGTTGCTCTTGTGGCCGGATTGATAATATTCCCCGCATGCTCGGCATACGGAGTATCTCCCGATCAGGGACCTTCACTCATATTTATCACTCTCCCGGAGCTGTTCATTAATATGCCCGGTGGCAGAATCTGGGGAGCATTGTTCTTCATATTCATGTCGTTTGCAAGCTTTTCAACTGTAACGGCCGTATTTGAGAATCTGGTAGCATGGCCTTCCGATAACCTCGGATGGACTAGGTCAAAGAGTCTGTGCTGCAACTTATTATTCATGCTTGTGGCATCTCTTCCGGTTGTGTTCGGATATAATATCTGGTCTAATATCCATCTTATCGGAGGAAGGGATATTCTTGACTCCGAAGATTTTATAGTAAGCAATCTCCTGCTTCCGATAGGTGCACTGATATACACATTGTTCTGTGTAACGAAATACGGATGGGGATTTGACAAATACCTTGCCGAAGTCAATGAAGGTGAAGGTGCAAAGATGTCCGCAAAAGTCAAGCCGTACCTTGTGTATGTGCTTCCTGTACTGATCCTGGTGATTATAGTTATGGGACTGATCTAGCGGTCAAAAAAAACTGTTGACGAAAATCACGGTACAGTATATCCTATACACGAACCAAATAACTGTTCTCTTATTCAGAGTGGTGGAGATACATAGGATCTGTGAAGCCACGGCAACCCCGTAAGGAAGGTGCCAACCTGAGCGAGTGATCGAACAATAAGAGGATTTAAACTGATTATTAAGTCCGCTTATTCCTATGATAAGCGGACTTGTTTGTCTTAATCATTTTGTTTAGTACCTGTATATGGTACGGAAAGGAAAACGTATGGAAAAATATTTATTTACTTCCGAGTCGGTAACAGAAGGACATCCTGACAAAGTCTGCGATGCTATCTCAGATGCAATACTTGATGCCTGCATGGAACAGGATCCGATGAGCCGTGTTGCCTGCGAAACTGCTTGCTGCACAGGCTTCGTTCTTATCACCGGAGAGATCACGACAAACGCTTATGTTGATATGCAGAAGGTTGTACGTGATACGGTTAAGGAGATCGGTTACACAAAGAGCGAGTACGGATTTGACGGAAACACCTGTGCTGTATTTGTTGCTATCGACGAACAGTCTGCTGATATCGCCATGGGTGTTGATAAGGCTCTTGAAGCTAAGAAGGGTGATCTTAAGGATGATCTTGATACAGGTGCCGGCGATCAGGGTATGATGTTCGGTTTTGCAACAAATGAGACTGAAGAATATATGCCTTATCCTATCTCACTTGCTCATAAGCTTGCACTCCAGCTTACAAAGGTTCGTAAGGACGGAACACTTAAGTACCTTCGTCCCGACGGAAAGAGCCAGGTATCTGTTGAGTATGATGAGAACGGCAAGCCTCTTCGCCTCGAAGCTGTAGTTTTGTCAACACAGCATGATGATGATGTTACTCAGGAGCAGATCCATGAGGATATCAAGAAATATGTATTTGATCCCGTACTTCCCAAGGAGCTTGTTGATGATAATACGAAGTTCTTCATCAACCCCACAGGACGTTTCGTTATCGGCGGACCTCACGGTGACGCAGGTCTTACGGGTCGTAAGATAATTGTTGACACATACGGCGGATATGCACGTCACGGCGGCGGTGCTTTCTCCGGTAAGGACTGCACGAAGGTTGACCGTTCGGCAGCATATGCCGCAAGATACGTTGCAAAGAACATTGTAGCTGCAGGCCTTGCAGACAAGTGTGAAATCCAGCTTTCATACGCTATCGGTGTTGCACAGCCTACATCGATCATGATCGACACATTCGGAACAGGTAAGCTTTCGGATGACAAGCTCGTTTCAATCGTAAGAGAGAATTTCGATCTTCGTCCCGCAGGCATTATCAAGATGCTCAATCTTCGCCGTCCGATCTACAAGCAGACCGCAGCATACGGTCACTTCGGACGTAACGATCTTGATCTTCCGTGGGAAGCACTCGACAAGGTTGATGCGCTTAAGAAGTATCTGTAGATCTTGATAATTTAATTCCGGATTATTGTCAGGCGGAGATGGTCTCCGCCTGATTTTTTATGTATAATTATATTGATTATGAGTTGCTTTGATGAAGACTGATTTACAAACCGATACAAATCATCGGTCAGCCTTTGTAATTTTATGTACGGGAGAAACGATATGAACACAGACGAAATCTTTGCCGAGATAGACAGACTGTACACGGAGAATCAAGGGGAGAAGGTTGAGACATACATACTCGATAAGCTGTCAGAGGCTGCCAAGCTTGGCGACGAGAATGCTATGATCCAGCTTCTTAATGAACTGATCGGCCATTATCGCGAGACGAGTGAGTTTGATAAGATGAATACGTTCTCCGATAAGCTCTTAGGCATACTCGAGAACAGCTCCCTTAAGGGATCGATGGCACATGCTACATCTCTTCTTAATGTTGCAAATGCATATCGCGCAGCGGGCCGCCTGAAAGAGTCCAACAAACTTTATCAGGAGGTAAAATCATACTATGACGTTAATGTTGCTCCGGATTCGATGTTGTATGCTTCACTTCTAAACAACATGAGTCTTCTGTTTCAGGAAATGGGCGACCATGAAAGTGCTGCCGACTGTCTTGAACGTGCACTCGGAATCTCTTTACAGTATCCGGAATGCCGCATAGAACAGGCAACAACATATACGAATCTTGCAACTACACTTATCAAACTTGACCGTCTTGATGAGGCCGGACAACACCTTGAAAAAGCATTTGAACTGTTTGAGAAGGATAATGAACCCGATTATCATTACAGTGCAGCGCTGTCGGCTATGGCTGAGATATGTTATATAAAAGGAGATTTCTCTTCAAGTGTTAAGTATTATGAGAAAGCACTTTGCGAGATAGAAAAATGTGTCGGACGAAGCCGTGCATATGAGATTACAAAACAGAACATGGAGGCGGCACAGGCAAAGCTTAATGATGATTTGCAAAGCACAATAACTGGTCTGGAACTGTCAAGAAAGTATTATGAACAGTACGGGAAGCCGATGATTCATGACTTCTTCCCGGAATATGAGAGCAGGATTGCCGTCGGACTTGTAGGGGGCGGAAGCGAATGTTTCGGATTCGATGATATTACAAGCCGTGATCATGACTTCGGTCCGGGATTTTGTATGTGGCTTGCCAAAGAGGATTACAAGAAGATCGGCAAATCATTACAGAAGGAATATGACCGGCTTCCGAAGGAGTTCATGGGATACAGAAGACTTGAGACAAAGAAAGCCGGAAAGAGAGTCGGAGTGTTCACTGTCGGTAAGTTCTATGAGAGTCTGATAGGGATAAAGAGAGCTCCGAAGAAGGACGAAGAGTGGCTCGGCATATCGGATGACAGATTCGCTCATGCTGTCAACGGTGAGGTGTTTGCTGACGAACTTGGCGGATTTACATGGATAAGAGACAGAATTAAAGAGTACTATCCCGATAACGTGTGGAGAGTAAAGATTGCCCAAACCGCTGCGCTAATGTCACAGACCGGACAGTACAACTATAACCGTATGCTGCAAAGAGGTGATAAGGTTACGGCATCATTATATCTGTCTGATTTTATAAGACATACAATGCAGATGATCTACTACCTTAACCGTCGATATGCGCCGTATGTTAAATGGATGTATAAAGGTCTTGAAGACCTTCCGGGAATGCAGGATGTGAAGAAAGAAATCGATTTATTGTCGACGTTTAAATGCGGTGACGAGCAGATACCGGACATTATAGAAAATATTTGTACCGATGTGCTCCATGAGCTTAACAGGCAGGGGCTGACTGAGGGCGACGACAATTATCTCGATCATCATACGTCCGAAATAATATACGGCCCGGACATCGTAAAGGAAAAAAGGTCCGGTAAGAAAAAGAAGAAAAGCAAAGACCTTTTTTCGAGGGAGGAATTGATCGAAAAGATAGTCACACTTGAATGGAATGCGTTTGACAAGGTTGATAATCAGGGAGGACGCGCAAGCTGTCAGGATGATATCGCAACCTTTTCGATAATGAGAAAGAGTCAGTATATGCTATGGAGTGATGAAATGCTGGAGAGCTTCATAGATGACTTTAAGGCAGCAAACGCCGGAGGATGGAATCTTATTACAGAAAAATACGGCAGGATGGAAGAGACGACAGCACCTGAAGAATACGCAAAGATCAGGGATAGTTTGCCGGCACTGTCCGAAGATAAAAAGCAGATAATCGAAGCAATCGTTGCCATTCAGGTTGGAATGATGGAAGAGTTCTCCAAAGAGTATCCAAAGGCAGCAGGCGAAGCAAGATCGATACATACATACGAAGATACACCGTACAACACTTCGTATGAGACATATCTTCGCGGAGAGATATCGACATACTCGGACAGAACACTTGAGCTTTATGGCAGATTTGTTGCCGCATGCGCAAAAGAGGGACGTAACATCGCAAAAGAAACCATCACAAATTCCGCGCTGATGTATGGATACAAATCTCTTGATGATATGGAGTCAAAACTTTGAAGATAACGATCAACGACGATTTTGATCTTGATAAGATCATCAATTCGGGACAGTGTTTCAGACCGAAGAAAACAGGCGATAACACATACAGATTCGTTACGGGAGAGCATATTGTCGAGATAACAAATGTGTCTTCGCATTCAGCAATCAGTGATCCGAATGCTCCAACAGAGCTTGATGTTTCATGCCGGGAAAAAGAATGGAATGAAGTATGGCAATCGTATTTTGATCTTGATACCGATTACAGAAAAATCAGAGCCGGCATTCCCAAGGAAGATACATATCTTAAAGAAGCGGCTTCATGCGGAGCAGGTATCAGGATACTTCGACAGGATCGTTTCGAGATGCTCATAAGCTTTATCATATCGCAGAGGAAGAGCATCCCTGCGATAAGGACAAGCGTCGAACGTCTCGTTGAAAGATACGGACATGACGGATTCTTTCCGAATCCCGTAGAGCTTCTTGCAGCCACGGAAGATGACCTTTGCGCATGCGGACTCGGTTACCGTGTGCCTTATGTCAGAAAGGCGACTGAACTTGTCGCGCATAAAGATATTGATCTTGATGCGCTTGATGATCTTTCCGATGAAGAATTGTTCGGGGAGTTAAAATCATTTCACGGGGTTGGTGATAAGGTTGCCAACTGTATCGCATTGTTTGCGTACCATAGGACGGGACGTGCGCCGGTTGATACATGGATAGCGCGGGTGATAAACGAACAATATGCCGGAGTCAATCCATTTCCGAGATACGGAAATGTAGCGGGCATCATGCAGCAGTATATGTTCTTTCGTGCACAAGGCAAGGGACAATATGTTTCCGAGAAAACCTTGTGAAGACGTCTGCGCTTGGCGAGGTTCTTTCGAGCCTAGCGTCAGTTACGTCCCGAACAAGAGCGAGAGCGCGTTTTAGAGGAAACTATTTGTCGCTTGCCGTATCATGTCAAGCTATAATGAATACTAAGCGAATTCCCTTGCGCACTTACATTCGCGCATGCCCCCGACATAATCGGCATCTGCGGAAACTGATGCCCGATATCCACATCCATTATGATCGGAACATTATACTTGCCGAGTATTCCGGTCACCGCATTGTAATGATCGAATTCTCCGAACGTATCATCAAAGCGCAGCGGCCTTCCGATCAGGAATCCCGAAACATTCTCAAACCAGCCGGCATTTTCCATTTGCCACAGAGCACGTCTTATCGACATCACTGACAGATCACAGCTTTCCAGAAACCAAATGATACCATCTTCCTTGTAGCGGCTTGAGTAATCTTTTGTCTTATCGAATTCGGTTCCGACAAGCGTTACGAGGCAGTCCATGCATCCTCCGGTAAGCCTTCCCGAAAACGATGCATGATTCGCGGCTGAGGCGTCATGATAAATGAACTGCTTGTAGGGCATAATCCTGTATTCATCACCGGTCTTTTCGTTAGTATAGATCTCGTATGATTTTTCTTCGACAATTGCATCCTCCCCGGATGCTTCGGTTGAGCCGTAGTTGTCTTTATACCAGAAGTCATAATTTGATACAGAGTTGATTTTTCCACTAAGCAAAGATAACGCATCGTCGATGCATTTGTGATGTTTTGCGGTGAATTTTGATGCACATACCGAATAAATCGAAGCGGTATCGCACAGTGTGTTTAAGAGGAAAGTCAGATTCGTGTTATCCGAATAACCCATAAACCATTTGGGATCGGATTTTGCTATTGCCTTAAAATCCATGTACGGCAGTATCTCACACATGAGTTCCCCACCGCCGCATGAGATTATGACATCACTCTTATTGTTTATGAGAAAATCATTCGCTTCGGCTGCGCATTCTTCAGGTGTATTACTTATGCCTGTTCCAACATCAAGAAAACAGTTGGGGCCGAGTACGGTTTTATATCCGGCTCTCTTAAAGCATTCAAGAGATTCTTCAAAATCTGATTTGTACGGTTCTATGGCGCATCCGAAGCTCGGTGCCATAAACCCTATGGAGCCGCCCTGATTTAGAAATTTTGGGTATCTCATAACCTGTTATCCTCCCGAAAAAACACGCGCGATTTATGTTATAATAAACGAGATCGCATACAATAGCAAACTTGAGGAGGGCCGGTATGTATTACGATAATAGAATCTGGATTGCAAAGGCTGGAGATAACAGGATCTCCATACTTCCTAAAATGGCGAACAGACACGGACTTATTGCGGGAGCAACGGGTACGGGTAAGACGATAACTCTTAAGGTGCTTGCGGAGAGCTTTTCCGATGCGGGTGTACCGGTTTTTCTTGTTGATGTTAAAGGTGATCTTTCGGGTATGTGCAAGCCGGGTGTCGACAGCGAGGACATGCAGGAGAGAATCAAAAAGTTCGGACTTGATGAGGCGGGTTTTTCTTACAAAGATTATCCGACGGCGTTCTGGGATATTTACTGCAAGAACGGTATACCTCTCCGAACGACAGTGTCTGAGATGGGACCGATACTTCTTGCCAAGCTCATGAATCTTAACGATACACAGGCAGACATATTAACATGCCTGTTTAAGATGGCCGATGATGAAGAACTGTTGCTTGTTGATATCAAAGATCTTAAGGCAATGCTTCAGTATGCGAGTGACAACGCGGCTGAAATATCAAAGGAATACGGTAATGTTACAAAGGCTAGTATTGCCGCTATTATCAGGGGAGTAGTTGCACTTGAGGCAGCGGGAGGGGATCAGTTTTTCACGGAACCCGGATTTAATATAGCGGACTTTTTCAAGACAGGAATTGACGGAAGAGGAACGATCAATGTGCTTGACGGCAGAACGCTTGCATCGGATCCGACAATGTACACAGCGTTTCTTTTGTATCTTCTGTCCGAACTTTTTGAAACACTCCCGGAGGTCGGTGATCTGGAAAAACCCCGGATGGTATTTTTCTTTGATGAAGCCCATCTTTTGTTTGACGACCTGTCCAAAGTACTTAGGCAGAAGATCGAGCAGATTGTAAAGCTTATTAGAAGTAAAGGAGTAGGTCTGTATTTTTGCACGCAGAACCCGAGAGATATTCCCGATGAGGTGCTTGCACAGCTTGGTAATAAAATTCAGCATGCACTTCACGCATATACACCTGCAGAGGAGCGTGCAATTAAGACGGCTGCAGATTCGTTCAGAGCCAATCCTGAATTCGACACAAAGACTGCCATCACGGAGCTTGGTGTAGGTGAAGCACTTATATCTGTTCTTGATGAAGAAGGTGTTCCGACGGTTGTCGAAAGATGCAAGGTACTGCCGCCGAGATCTCTCATGGGTGCGATAAGCGATGAAGAAAAACAGAAAGTATATCTGGCCGATAACCTTTACCTTACATATAAAGACCCGAAGGAAACCGATTCTGCATATGAGTTCCTTGAAAGGTTAAAATCACAGCAGGAGCTTGCCGAAAGGGAGGCAAAAGAGGCCGAGCTTTCAGCTAAGGAAGCTGAGAAGGCCGAAAAAGAAGAGCAGAAGGCCAAGGAGAAAGCCGAGAAGGAAGCAGAGAAAGAAGAGGCTGCAAGGAAGCGTAAGATGAAGAGCGCAGCAGGTTCCGTTGCAAGTTCTGCTGCCGGTACTATCGGCCGTGAAGTTGGCAAGAGCATCGGTGGCAAAGTCGGAGGCAAATACGGCAAGACACTTGGCGGTAATGTTATGGCACAACTTGGCAGAAGCATAATGGGTACGTTGTTCAAATGATTTTTCCGCATTCTTTTTTTGAAGATGAGATCAGATGTGATTTTCTGATACCGTCAATGATAAAACGGTCATGGGCAGCGCAGCTGGAAATTCTGGCTGACCTTGATGCGGCATGCCAAAAAGCGGGACTGTCATATTATGCCGAGTGGGGCACTTTGCTCGGAGCTATACGACACGGTGGTTTCATACCGTGGGATGATGATCTTGACGTTTGCATGAAACGCAAGGACTATGAGTATTTGGTGAGCAATGTATCTTCGATACTTCCGGATAACTATTCGATAGTCAGTTACAGATCAAATCGTGATTTTAAGCAGATGCTCTGTCGTATTGTTTCAAGCGATCACTACCGTTTTGATCCCGAATACATGAAGAAGTACTCGGGGCTTCCGGTCGCGCTCGGAATCGATATTTTTCCGCTGGATTTTTTGACGGATGACGAGGAATATGAAAAGGACAGGGAAGAGCGTGTCAGACTCGTATACGAAGCGGTCAACGAGATCGCATATCACGATACGCCGGTTAAGGCGCTTGAACGCAGACTTTGCGAGATAGAAGCGCGGATGCACGTTAAGATAAACAGGAACGGCGATGTTTTGTTTCAGCTCCGGCAGCTTCTTGAAAAACTGTTCGGTGAAGTTGATGAAAAGGATGCGAAATACGTGACGCTTTATCCGATATGGATGGGCAGTCACACATATATGTTTACCAAAGATCACTATACGGAGAATATCCGTGTGCCGTTTGAAAATATGACCATTCCGGTACCTGTCCATTACAACGAGATCCTGACACAAAAATACGGAAGCTCATACTTAACACCCGTACGAAGCGGCGGCGCGCATGATTACCCTTACGTGGAAAATCATATCAATGTACTTCGTGAACACTTTGGATTCGAATGGCCGGCTTACAAATTCAGCAAAACCGATCTGCCGGATCAAAACAGAAGTATATTTAAGGGCGATGGTAAAACCTGCGTGTTTATTACATACAGTGCAAAAGCATTTTCCAATATGCGATCACTCGTGAGGAAGTATATTGATGACGGATACGAAGTTAGGATTCTTCCTATACCCAAATACGATATTGCGCCTGATATGTCGGGAATAACGCCGTCAACGGAAAACGTTCCGGATGAATATTTTACGGACGGGCTTGAGGGCGCGGAAGTAACATATGATCCGCAGATACTTGGCTCGCGTCCGTCTGTTATCGTTACGAATTATCCGTATGATGAATACAATCTTATTACGGCAGTTGATAAAACGTATTATTCAAAATCGCTTCGTTCATTTTGCGACAGACTTGTGTATGTTCCGCCGTTCGAAGCCCGATCTGTCACAGCAAGCGATGAGAGGGCGATAAAGCTGATGCCGTCATATGTATGTACGGCACTTGCGACCGTATGTGATGAGATAGTGCTTCACAGCCAACAGATGAAAGACCGATACACAGAGTGCCTGACAGCTTTTTCCGGTGATACATACAAACAGGTGTGGGAAGATAAGATAAGTGTCCTTGAGTCTTCGACCGATGAAGCGGATGGTGAGGATAAAAACAGAAAGCGCAGTATCATGTTCTATATTGGGATATCGATATTTGCGGAGAATAAAATTAAAGCAATAGATAAGATAAAATCTTCATTCGAGTTGTTTGATGATAACAAGGAACATGTAGATGTCGTATACAGAACTCAGGCAGGACTTAAAAATGTTCTTGCGGATATGTATCCCGATCTGTATGAAAAATATAATGCATGTGATTTTCGCGAAAGCGATGATACAACGGATATTGAGAATATCGACGCTTACTACGGTGAGGCGTCACCGTATGTGTCGCAGTTTCTTGATGCCGGTAAGCCTGTAATGATAATGAAATGTTTGTAGGAGGATGGATAGATGGCACCTGACAACAGACCGAGGAGCAGGGAGAAAAAAATAATAGAAGGAACCGGAAACGTTCAGAAGCGTGGAAGCGGTCTGGACCATAAACCATCGGCGGCTTCTTCAGGACCTCGTCCGTCGGGAACGGGTATGAGAGGCGGAGGCGGATTCGGAATCGGTAAGCTCGTACTGATACTTATCGTTCTTATTGTCGTATTCGGCGGAAAAGGACTTTTTAGCGACAGTCCCGACGAAGGTGGCGGCAGCACACAGCAAAGTGATCAGAGCCAGAATACGGGAAGTGCCTTAGATCATGTATCCGGAGGAAGTGATGATTTGTCATCGGGTCAGGGTACGGGACTTGGTGATATTTTTGCTTCAATGCTCGGCGGTTATGCAACAACCTCCGGCGAGTATTCTTCTTTCGAAGAAGAACCGGTGCAGGAATCATATACACAACTTGATACAAGTGTTAACCCGGCCGCAAGACAAAAGTATACAACGATCGTAGGACAGGGAGCCGATATGGTTACGATAATGGTATACCTGTGCGGAACGGATCTTGAGTCAAGAAGCGGCATGGGTACTGCCGATCTGCAGGAGATGGCAGCGGCAACATTGTCGGAAAATGTAAGACTCATTGTATATACCGGCGGCTGTAAGAAATGGAAGAATAGCGTAGTCAGCAGCAGCGTCAATCAGATATACCAGATCAAAGACGGCGGAGTGAAGCTTCTTGAAGAAAATATGGGCAAGGCTTCAATGTCCGATCCGCAAACGTTGACGACGTTCATCAAATATTGTAAGGACAACTATCCCGCAAACAGGAATGAACTTATTCTCTGGGATCACGGCAGCGGATCGCTTTCGGGCTTCGCATATGATGAAAAATATCCTTCGAGCGGATCGATGAGCCTGTCGGGTATTAAGAAAGCAATTTCGGATTCGGGAGTAAAGTTTGACTTTGTAGGATTTGATGCGTGCCTTATGGCAACGGTTGAAACCGCACTTATGCTGTCCGATTATTCGGATTATCTGATCGCATCGGAAGAGACGGAGCCGGGTGTCGGCTGGTACTATACGAACTGGCTTACGAAGCTGTCTGCCGATACGAGTATGCCGACAACCGAGATCGGTAAAAATATCATCGATGATTTTGTAAACGTATGTGCGAGAAAATGTCCGGGACAGAAAGCAACACTTTCGGTTACGGATCTGGCTGAGGTTGCCGCAACAGTGCCCGATAAGCTTAACAAGTTCTCAACATCAACAAGTGAACTGATATCCGATGTGAACGGATACATGACCGTTTCGGATGCAAGGAACAAGGCAAAGGAATTCGCACAGTCATCAAAAATCGATCAGATTGATTTTATTCACTTTGCTAACCTTCTTAATACGCCCGAAAGCAAGGCACTTGCGGATACACTTGCGTCTTGCATCAAATACAACAGGACAGAGAGAACAATAGCAAACGCAAACGGACTGTCGATATATTTTCCTTACAAGAAAGCGTCCAAGGCCGGAGCCATGGTTAAGACCTATGAGCAGATCGGAATGGACAGTGCGTACTCGGATTGTATAAGGGCATTTGCTTCCGGTGAGCAGTCGGGACAGATGACATCCGACGGTGAAGGTTCACCGCTTGCATCGCTTTTCGGAAGTTTGTACGGAAGTGATTATGCCGGATCGGACGGAGAGAGTTATGACGGATACTCTGATGCTATCGGAGGAATTATGTCGGCACTTTTTACCGGAAGAAGCGGCGCGAAGGGAAGCCCGGATGCAAACAGGTTCAAGCCGATTGATAACGGTAGCGGACTTAAGGTGTTCAAGCTGTCTGAGAAGGATTGGTCGGAAATATCGACGGTTGACCTTAACGTGTTCATAGATGATGGTGAGGGATTTATTGATCTTGGTCTCGACAACACATTCAAATATGATCAGGACAATAATCTGATCGCGGACTTTGACAATACATGGATGTCAATCAACGGTCAGCCTGTTGCGTATTATCATACCGACACGGAAGATGACGGAGAGCATTACAGTTTCAACGGATATGTTCCCGCATTTCTTAACGGACAGAGAGTTGAACTTCTGATTGCTTTTACCGACAGGATTCCTGACGGCGCGATCACGGGTGCAAGGTACATATATGATGACGGTTCAACAGATACAGTAGCCAAAAACACAATCGCTCTCCAGCCGGGAGACAAGCTTGAATTTATATGCAGATATTATGATTATGACGGCAATTACAAAGATTCATTCCTGTTCGGCGATCCGGTCGTTCTTGATTCACCGGATGTAACGATAGGAAATATTAATATCGGAAACGTAAAAACAAAAGTAACTTATGTGTTCACCGATATGTATCAGCAACAGTATTGGTCACCCGTTGTCAAATAAGGAGAAAATCATGCAACCGATAATCACGAGCCTTCTTGAAACAGATGCTTACAAATTTTCCATGGGTCAGGCGATCTATCATCAGTTTTCGGATTACAAGACGACATGGTCGTTCAAGTGTCGTAATGAGGACGTAAGATTCACACCCGAGATGATAGAAGAGATCAAACGTCAGATCAAAATGTACTGCGATCTTCGATTCCGTGAAGATGAGCTTGAATATCTCAACAACATCAAATGGATAAAAGGATCATATGTGGATTTCTTAAGATTGTGGAAGCCCAGATACGAGGATTTCGAGTTCGGAACCGATGCGGCAAGCGGTCTTACGATAGAGACAAAGGGAACATGGCTTAACACTTCGATGTATGAGATACCTACACTTGCGATCGTAAACGAAGTGTATTTCAGGATGGCATATGATTACGACGAACTGCTTGAAAGCTTCAAAGAGCAACTTCGTGCAAAGATCGACGGTATAATCGACGGAACGTATGAGCTTGGTGCATTCAGTGAGTTCGGCGCCAGAAGGCGACTGTCCGGCGAAGCACAGGAGCTTGCGGTAACGTCACTGGCAGAAGCAGATCTGCCTGCCGGTAACCATTTTGTCGGAACGAGCAATGTGTATCTTGCCAAAAAGCATAAGCTTGTACCCGTAGGCACTATGGCGCACGAGTGGATCATGTGCGTCGGCCAGGGAAATCACAAGCATAATCCGGCATATTCAAACTGGTATGCACTCGATGCGTGGGTCAAGGAGTACGGAGTGCTGAACGGAACCGCACTTACCGATGCGATTACAACGAAGTGTTTCCTTGATGATTTTCAGTTGACATATGCGACATTGTTTTCCGGTGTAAGACATGACAGCGGAGATCCTTATGAGTGGGCCGACACGATGATAAAACACTATGAGGAGCTTGGCATAGATCCGAAGACCAAGACACTGCTATTCTCCGACAGCCTGAATTTTGAAAAAGCTACGGCGATCAACAGGGCATATAAGGATCGCGTCAGGACGGCGTTCGGTATCGGAACATATCTTGCAAACGATACGAAAGTTCCGCCTCTTAATATAGTAATGAAGACAACAATGTGCAACGGGTGTGATGTTGCCAAGATCTCGGATGCCGAAGGAAAGAGCATGTGCAAGAGCGATGAATACGTTCATTATCTGAATCGATGCATCGACTGGAGAATGGAACACGAAACAAATGTCATCAGATGAAAAGGTAAAATCATATAAGATAGATATGTGTTCGGGGCCTATCGTGACAAGACTCTTAATGTTCACGGGGCCTCTTGTGCTTTCGTCCGTTTTGCAGCTTTTGTTCAACGCTGCGGATGTGGTTGTCGTGGGGAAATATGCCGGCGACAATTCTTTGGGAGCGGTAGGATCGGTTGGGCCGCTCATTAACCTTCTTATCAGCGTGTTCATGGGACTGTCCATAGGAAGTAATGTTCTTGCTTCTCGTTATCACGGCAGCAGAAATGACGACCGTTTGTCCAAGACGGTTCATACATCCATGCTTGTAAGCTTTGTGAGCGGAATAATACTTGCCGTCGTGGGATTTGTTTTTTCCACCCGTATTCTTATATGGATGGATTCACCCGCAGAGACGTTGCCGCTTGCAAGTCTGTATCTGAAAATATATTTTCTCGGCATGCCCGCATCTATGATATACAACTTCGGAAGTGCGCTTCTTAGGGCGGTAGGTGATACAAGGCGGCCGATGTATTATCTTACTGTTGCGGGTATCGTAAACGTGATACTCAATCTGATCTTCGTCATAACCTTCCATATGGATGTTGCCGGTGTTGCACTTGCCACGATAATATCTCAGGTGATATCCGCTGCGCTCGTATGGATATGCCTTATGAATGAGACCGGAGCCATGAAGCTTGAAATGAAGAAGCTGTCAGTGGACAGGGATATTTTATTGAAAATCATAAGGATAGGACTTCCGGCAAGCTTTCAGGGAATGCTTTTCTCGATATCCAACGTTATTATTCAATCCTCGGTCAACAGTTTCGGGACAACTGTCGTTGCCGGCAATTCCGCGGCTCAGAATATAGAAGGATTTGTTTACGTTTCGATGAACGCATTTTATCAGGCGTGCATCTCGTTTGTCAGTGCAAATGTAGGTGCTCGCAGATTTGACCGTATCAATAAGATCGTAGTTCGGGCGCAGTTGTGCGTTATCGCAACCGGAATGATACTCGGCGGATCAGCGTATTTCTTTTCAAACGGTCTGTTATCGCTTTATACGAACTCTTCTTCGGTCATTCAGACCGGAGCTGTCCGTACGATGTATGTATGTCTGCCGTATTTTCTGTGCGGCATGATGGATGTCATGGTCGGAGGACTACGCGGCCTCGGATATGCTGTACTTCCGATGATAGTCTCGCTTGTCGGAGCATGCGGGCTTCGACTTTTATGGATATTTACGTTCTTTCGTATGCCGCGTTTTCATGAACCGCAGTATCTCTATATCACATATCCTGTTTCATGGACGGTCACGTTTCTCGCGCATGTCGTATGCTATATCATAGTAAAGAAGAAATTCGACCGGAAGCATGGTGCATAACATACAATTCATTAAATCTTCATAATTCCTTATTGACAACAATATACCGCGGTGGTACAGTATGGTCAGGGTGTTAGCACTCTAATGAGTCGAGTGCTAACAAAACAACCCGATCTGAAAGGACGGCTCCCTTGACGCTTGACGACAGAAAGAAAAAGATATTGCTTGCCATAATCAAGACCTATCTTGAGACGGGCGAACCGGTCGGTTCGAGAACGATATCCAAGATAGAAGGTTTGTCATTAAGCTCCGCTACGATACGTAACGAGATGGCTGACCTGGTCGATATGGGTTACATACTTCAGCCTCACACATCGGCAGGACGTATTCCGTCGGATAAAGGCTACAGGTTCTATGTTGACCAGCTCATGGCAGAGAAGGAGCAGCAGATTGAGGAACGTGAACGGGAAGCCGACGAGATGAAAGATATGCTTGTCGAGAAAGCCGACAAGATGGAACGTCTCCTCAAACAGGTTGCAAGAAGCCTTTCGGCAAATACGAACTATGCGGCCATGATCTCCGCGCCGCAGTATCATATGAACAGACTCAAGTTCATACAGCTGTCGAGAATGGAAGCAAACCGTATTGTTGCCGTGATCGTTGTTGAAGGTAATATGATCAAGAACCAGATCATAGATATAGATGAGCCTATCGATGACGAAACATTATTGAAGCTTAACATGCTTCTTAACACAACGCTCAACGGAATGGCAATAGAGGACATTAATCTGTCGATCATCGCGAAGATGAAGCAGCAGGCCGGAGAGCAGGCGGGAATCATTGCCGAGGTTATCGATGCGGTAGCTGAATCGATCAAGGCAGACGAGGATCTGGAGATATATACGAGCGGAGCCAACAATATATTCAAGTATCCTGAGCTTGCCGATAACCAGAGAGCGAGTGAGATAATAACCGCATTCGAGGAGAAGAAGCAGCTGACCGATCTCGTATACGAAACGCTGTCGCACTCCGATGAAAAAGGAATTCAGGTATATATCGGAGAGGAATCTCCGGTTGCAAATATGAAGGATTGCAGTGTTGTTACCGCAACCTATGAGCTTGACGAAGGCATTCACGGAACGATAGGTATAATCGGACCGAAGCGAATGGATTACGACAAGGTCTTATCCACGATCAAGAAGCTTACGTCGGAGCTCGACACAATGTTTAAGAAAACGTAGGGAAGAGGAGAAACATGAGTACTGAAGAAGGAGTAAAGATCGATATCGAATCCCCGGAGCAGTTCGAGGAGGATGTATCAAGAATACTGGAAGAAGAGGAAGAAAAAGCCGCGACAAAGGCAGAAGAAGCCAAAGAAAAGACAGAGCCATCGGAAGAAGAGCCTGCGAAGGATGATCCCGAGGGTGATGCTCAGACAGATAAAGAAGACAAAAAGAAACACCACGGCAAGAAGAATAAAAAAGATCCGAGAGATGAAAAGATCGAACAGCTTGAAGACAGAGTAAAGCGTCAGATGGCCGAGTTCGAGAATTTCAGAAAGCGTACCGACAAAGAGAAATCGCAAATGTTCGATATGGGAGCCAAAAGCGTTATCGAGAAAATACTTCCGGTCATCGACAATTTCGAAAGAGGACTTGAGAGTGTTCCGGAAGGATCGGATGCGGCATTTACCGACGGTATGCAGATGATATACAAGCAGTTTACAACGGAGCTCGACAAGCTCGGAGTCAAGCCCATAGAAGCACTGGGTCAGCCGTTTGATCCGAATTTCCACAATGCGGTTATGCAGGTTGAGAGTGATGAATATGAGAGCGGAGTCGTAGCACAGGAGCTTCAAAAAGGTTATATGTATCGAGACACCCTCGTCCGACCCAGTATGGTTGGCGTTGTACAGTAAAAGGAGGAAAATATTATGAGCAAAATAATTGGTATCGATTTAGGAACAACCAACAGCTGCGTAGCAGTAATGGAAGGTGGTAAGCCCACCGTTATCACAAATACCGAAGGCGCAAGAACAACACCTTCAATCGTGGCTTTTACAAAAACAGGCGAGAGACTTGTCGGTGAAGCCGCAAAGCGTCAGGCGGTTACAAATGCGGAGAACACCGTTTCTTCAATCAAAAGAGAGATGGGTTCCGACTACAAGGTAAGCATTGAAGACAAGAAGTACAGCCCTCAGGAAATATCCGCAATGATTCTTCAGAAGCTCAAGGCCGATGCGGAAGGATATCTCGGAGAGAAAGTCAGCGAAGCTGTTATCACGGTTCCTGCATATTTCAATGACGCACAGCGTCAGGCAACAAAAGATGCAGGTAAGATAGCAGGACTTGATGTTAAGCGTATCATCAACGAGCCTACAGCAGCCGCACTTGCTTACGGACTTGATAACGAGAAGGAACAGAAAATCATGGTATACGACCTTGGTGGCGGTACATTCGATGTATCTGTTATTGAGATCGGTGACGGCGTTATAGAAGTTCTCGCTACGAGCGGTAACAACAGACTCGGCGGAGATGATTTTGATAACCGCGTTACACAGTGGATGCTTGATGAATTCAAGAAGGCTGAAGGCGTTGACCTTTCAAACGATAAGATGGCAATGCAGAGACTTAAGGAAGCTGCAGAGAAGGCAAAGAAAGAGCTGTCGAGCGCTACGACGACAAACATTAACCTTCCTTTCATCACAGCTACCAACGAAGGTCCCAAGCATTTTGATATGAACCTTACAAGAGCGAAGTTCGATGAGCTTACTCACGACCTTGTTGAAATGACTGCAGAGCCCGTACGTACCGCATTAAAGGATGCAGGTATCACGGCAGCGGATCTCGGACAGGTTCTTCTTGTCGGTGGTTCGACAAGAATCCCTGCGGTTCAGGATAAGGTTAAACAGCTTACAGGAAAAGAGCCCAGCAAGTCTCTTAACCCTGATGAGTGTGTTGCACTCGGTGCATCGATCCAGGGTGGTAAGCTTGCAGGCGACGCAGGTGCGGGCGAGATACTTCTTCTTGATGTAACACCGCTTACACTTTCGATCGAGACGATGGGTGGTGTTGCTACACACCTTATCGAGAGAAATACGACAATACCCACGAAGAAGAGCCAGATCTTCTCGACGGCAGCAGATAACCAGACAGCGGTTGATATCAACGTTGTACAAGGTGAGAGACAGTTTGCAAGAGACAATAAGTCTCTCGGACAGTTCCGTCTCGACGGAATACCTCCCGCAAGACGCGGAATGCCTCAGATCGAAGTTACGTTTGATATCGATGCGAACGGTATTGTTAACGTATCCGCAAAAGATCTCGGAACCGGTAAAGAGCAGCATATCACGATCACATCGGGAACATCGATGAGCGATGACGAGATCGAGAAGGCTGTAAAAGAAGCCGCACAGTACGAGGCAGAGGATAAGAAACGTAAAGAGGCGGTTGATGCCAAGAATGATGCTGACTCGTTCGTATTCCAGACTGAGAAGGCAATTGAAGAAGTAGGTGACAAGCTTGATGCGGCCGACAAGGCAAATGTTGAGGAAGAGCTCAAGCACCTTAAAGAGCTTGCCGAGAAGGCAGATCCCGAGAACATGACGGAGGATCAGGTTTCGGAACTTAAGGCAGCTCAGGAGAAAGCAATGGGCGCAGCACAGAAGCTGTTCGAGAAGATGTACGAGCAGGCACAGGGCGCAGGTGCACAGGGAGCAGGCCCGGATATGAGCCAGTTTACCGGTGCGGGTCCCGATATGGGTGCTTCATCGTCTGCTTCGGACGGACCGGCTGCGGATGATGTTGTAGACGGAGATTTCAAGGAAGTTTGATAAAAAATCATGGCAGAGAGTAAAAGAGATTATTATGAAGTCCTCGGCGTTTCGAAGACTGCCGATGACAGCGCGATAAAAAGTGCATATCGTAAGCTCGCCAAGAAATACCATCCGGATATGAATCCCGGCGATAAGAACGCGGAGGCCAAATTCAAAGAGGCCTCCGAGGCTTATGCCGTTTTGTCGGATCCCGACAAGAGACGTCAGTACGACCAGTTCGGACATGCTGCATTTGAACAGGGAGGACCCGGCGGATACGGCGGGTTCGATTTCGGCTCGATGGATTTCGGTGATATTTTCGGTGACATATTCGGAGATTTGTTCGGAGGCGGCAGATCACGCGGAGGCGGCAGAAGTTATAACGGACCTATGAAGGGTCAGAACATCCGTGCCAGCGTACGAATCACATTCGAAGAAGCTGTTTTCGGATGCGAGAAGGAGATTGAGCCTCTTCAAAAAGACGAATGTAAGACTTGTCACGGTACGGGAGCCAAGCCGGGATCGAGTCCGGTAACTTGTACGAAGTGCGGAGGAAAAGGCCAGGTAGTATTTACGTCCCAGTCGCTTTTCGGAACCGTTCGTAACGTACAGACATGCCCGGATTGTAACGGAACGGGCAAAATCATCAAGGACAAGTGTCCGGATTGTCGCGGAATGGGATATATAAGCTCACGCAAAAAGCTTGCCGTGTCCATTCCCGCAGGTATTGATAACGGACAGTGCGTAAGGCTTCGTGAAAAAGGAGAACCGGGAACAAACGGCGGTCCGAGAGGGGATCTGCTTGTTGAGGTGATAATAGCCAACCATCCGATTTTCCAGAGACAGGATATGGATATATTCTCCACTGCGCCGGTATCTTTTGCGGTTGCCGCTCTCGGAGGAGACATACTCATAGATACCGTTGACGGCAAGGTTGCATATACGGTTAAGCCCGGAACCCAGACGGATACCAAGATAAGACTGAAGGGTAAAGGCGTTCCGTCGCTTAGATCATCCAACGTTCGCGGAGACCAGTATGTAACACTTGTAGTACAGACACCTTCAAAACTGTCTGCCGACGCAAAGAAGCTTCTTAAGGAATTCGATGCGGCAACGGACGATTCGCTCACGGCAGTTGAAAGGTATAAAGCTTCAAAGTCCGGAAATGAGGAAAAACAGGAAAAAAAGAAGCGCGGTTTCATGAAATGATGCGATAAGCTCCAAAGAGCTGTCAGATAATTGACAGCTCTTTTGTTTTTGCCGTATAATGTCACTTGTTTTACGATGTTTTTACTTCGTAATATAACCTCACAGAGACCATAATAATGCTTGATATTATAAAGAATAATAAAAAAATCATAATAGTTCTGGCAGTTGTCATTGCGGTTGTTGCGGCATGTATAGTGTTTGCTTTAAACAGCAGGCAGCCCGCAGAGCCCGCACAGCAGAATCCGCCGGAGACTTCACAGACAGAAAACAAGCCGGCTGAAGAAACACAGGATAAACCACAGGATACGGAATCGGTTGCCCAAGATTCCAATCAGCTCCCCGAAGGACAGATGAGAAGCTTCCTGTCGGGTCTTCCCGTTGATGAGAAGATCGGAAACAGAAGACCGGTTGCCATCATGCTCAACAACCTTGAGGCAGCACAGCCAATGTGTGCGGTTTCATGCGCAGATGTCGTATACGAATATGTCGTTGAGGGCGGTATCACGAGACTGATGGGACTGTTTGAGAATTACGACGATCTTGAGAAAATCGGTTCGGTAAGAAGCTGCCGCGAGTATTTTGTATATACCGCGCTTGAGTTTGATGCGATATACATGCATTTCGGACAGGCATCATATGCTGTTGAGCTTCTTGATAAGGACTACGTTGACAATATCAACGGACTCGGTCCCGCGGGAGATGTGGCGTTCTACCGCACTACCGATCGTCAGGCACCTCACAACGTGTACACGAGTAAAAACGGTATCGACGCAGGTATTGATATGCTTGGTTACAGAAGAGACCATTATGACGGTTACAAGGGCAAGTTCAAATTCTGCGATCTCGATAAAGAGGTTACGAACGAGAACGGATACAGCGCGAAGCATATAGAACCCAAATACAAGATCAACAAACCGTGGTTTGATTACAATGAGAAGACGGGAAAATATGACAGGTTCCAGTATGACGGTCCCCAGATCGATGAGATGACGGGCGAACAAATATCCTACGACAATGTCATACTCCAATACAATTTCTGGGTTCAGCTTGATGAAAAGGATTACCTCGCATTTGATTGTCACAAGGGTGGTGCGATACAGTACTGTACGAAGGGTAAATGTGTTCCCGGAACGTGGAAGCGTGATCTTAATGAAGACAATTACGATATGTCGGCTATAAGATATTACGACATGGACGGTAATGAGATAGAGATCAACAACGGCAAGACATTCATATGTGTCATTCAGAATGATGAGATCGACAATGTGGTCGTTGAATAGGATAACAAGCAGGGCCTTATGATAAGGCCCTGCATTTTTACGGAGAAAAAATGAAGTACGATAAATACACAATTGAAACAACAACGGAAGCAGAGGATATCGTCATCAGTATGCTTGATGATCTCGGCGTCGAAGGTGCGCAGATAGAAGATAAGATTCCGCTTACCGAGGATGAGCTGTCGGGAATGTTTGTGGACATCATGCCGCCTGTCGGAGAAGATGACGGCAAGGCATATATTTCATTCTATCTTGATGCCGGCGAAGATCATGCTGATCTGATTAAAAGCATAAGAGCAGAGCTTGATGATATGAAGAGCTACGTAGATACGGGAAGCTGTGTTATAACGGCGTCAACAACGGATGATGAGGATTTTCTCAACAACTGGAAGAAGTACTTTCATCAGTTTTACATCGATGACATACTGTTCATTCCGTCGTGGGAGAGAATAGAAGATACGACTCATTCCGGAATGGTCATCCACATCGATCCGGGAACAGCGTTCGGAACAGGAATGCACGAGACGACCCAGCTTTGCATAAGGGCGTTGAGAAAATATGTCACGCCCGGAACACGAATGCTTGATGTCGGAACGGGAAGCGGAGTATTATCCATACTTGCTTACAAGTTCGGAGCAACAGACATAGCGGGTACTGATCTTGATATATGTGCCGAGGCGGCGGTTGAAGACAACATGGCGGCAAACGGCCTTGCAGATGCAGGCTTTAAGTTGATAATCGGAAACCTTATTGATGACGTAAATGTCCAGAATGAGGTCGGAGACGGCTATGATATTGTTGCGGCAAACATTCTTGCCCAGGTACTTATTCCGCTTATGCCGCAAGGTGTAAAGTGTCTTAAGCCCGGGGGAATATACATCATGTCCGGGATAATAGACGACAAGGAAGATGAAATGCGCGCTGCGTGTCGCGAAAACGGCCTTGAGATACTTGAAGTGAATCATCAGGGCGAATGGGTTGGCATTGTTGCCAGGAAACCGGAGTAAGCATGTACAGGTTCTTTGTTGAAAGCAATCAGATAGATACCGTGTCAAACAAGGTATACATCACCGGATCCGACAGAAATCATATCAAAAATGTTCTTCGCATGAATGAAGGCGAGGAAGTATCCGTCATGGTTCCCGGAACAGACGTTGAATACCGTTGCGCGATCAGCGGTTATACGGATGATGAGGCGGTGCTGACTCTGCTGTTTATTAAGGAGAGCGATGTTGAGCTTCCTTGCGAGATTGTACTCTATCAGGCACTTCCGAAATCAGACAAGATGGAGCTTATAATTACAAAAGCTGTTGAGCTTGGAGTGGCTCGTATCGTTCCGGTTGCAACGTCCCGTGCCGTTGTAAGGCTTGATGCCGCGAAAGCGGATAAAAAGATTGCCAGATGGAATGCAATATCGGAGGCTGCCGCCAAGCAGTCAAAGCGGGCGGTCATCCCCGAGGTTTCACATGTTATGACGATGAAGGAAGCAGTAGAAGATGCCGGCTCCTTCGGAGCTAAAATCATACCGTATGAGCTTGCGGATCACGATACCATGGAACATACCCGTGAAGTGATCGGGAATATAAAGGCCGGAGATAAGGTTGCGGTATTCATAGGACCGGAGGGAGGCTTTACGGAAGAGGAGATAGCGCTTGCGAAGGGTGCAGGCTTTGAGGCCGTAACACTCGGGCGCAGGATACTTCGAACCGAGACGGCGGGGCTTGTTGTATTATCCTGGCTGATCTATAATCTTGAATCATGAACGTATACTTAGATAACAGTGCCACAACACGCACATTTGATGAAGTAACTCAATACATGGCGCAAATCATGCGCGATACATACGGTAATCCGTCAAGCATGCATATGGCCGGTGTAAACGCCGAGAACGAGCTTAAGATTGCCAAGAAGACCATAGCCGATACGATCAAGGTCGATGAAAGAGAGATCATATTCACGTCGGGTGGAACCGAGTCGGATAATCTTGCGCTTATCGGATGTGCAATGGCAAATAAGAGGGCGGGCAGGCATCTTATAACAACGAAGATTGAACATCCCGCTATACTTGAGACGATGAAGCATCTTGAAGAAGAGGGATTTACCGTTACGTATCTGGATGTTACAGGTGACGGAAGAGTCGATCCGGCAACGCTTAAGAATGCGCTTACCGATGAGACGATACTTGTGTCGATTATGCACGTCAATAACGAGATAGGGGCTCTTAACAATGTAGAAGAGCTTGCCGCAATCGTTAAAAATCATAATCCGTCGATTCTGTTTCATACGGATGCCGTACAGTCCTTCGGCAAGGTACGTATATATCCGAAAAGATCAAAGATAGACCTTATGTCTGTAAGCGGACACAAGATCCACGGCCCAAAGGGTGTCGGTTTTTTGTATGTAAACGATAAGGTGAAGATTCGCCCCGTCATATTCGGCGGAGGACAGCAAAAAGGAATGCGATCCGGTACGGAAAACGTTCCGGGAATAGCCGGACTCGGACTTGCAACAAAGCTCATATATGATGATTTTGAACAGAGAATCGACAGTATGTATGCGCTTAAGAAGTACTTCATAAAAGAGCTTAAGAAACTTCCCGATGTTACCGTAAACGGAATACCGGAAGGTGATATTGAAGAGGCCATAAAGCAGACCGCACCTCATATCGTAAGCGCATCATTTGCAGGTGTCCGCGCCGAAGTATTGCTTCATGCACTTGAAGCAAAAGGAATATATGTTTCGTCCGGAAGCGCATGCGCAACAAACAAACCGGCCAAGAGTGCGACATTGCTTGCGATAGGACTGAAGCAGGATCTTCTTGATTCAACACTTCGCTTTTCGATGAGTGTAGAGACAACGCGCGAAGAGATTGACTATACGCTTTCGGTTCTTTTGGAAGAACTTCCGAAGCTTCGTAAATACAGGAGACAATGATGAAGTATTCGACATTTCTAATCAAATATGCTGAGATCGCGATAAAGGGCAAGAACAGATATGTTTTTGAGGATGCCCTTATGCATCGTATGAAGCTTGTGTTGAAACGTGTTGACGGTGATTTTGCCATATCCAAGACACAGGGCAGGGTGTTCGTCGACTGCAATTCCGATTACGACTATGATGAGGTAATAGGTGCCCTTTCGACCGTATTCGGTATCAATGCGATATGCCCCGTTGTTAAGGTTGAGAAGGACGGCTTTGATAAGCTAAGAGACGATGTTGTAAAGTACGTTGGTGATGAATATCCTGATGCGAATCGCACGTTCAAGGTGTTCGCAAGACGTGCCGACAAGACGTTTCCGGTACGCTCGACTGAGCTTAACTGCGAGCTCGGAGCAGCAATACTTGAAGCGTATCCAAATATGAAAGTGGACGTTCACACTCCTGAAATAGAGCTTAATGTTGAGGTTCGTGAGAGTGTTTACATCTATTCAAAGCAGATACCGGGTCCCGGCGGAATGCCGATAGGAACAAACGGAAAAGCAATGCTTCTTCTTTCGGGAGGTATTGATTCTCCCGTTGCCGGATACATGGTTGCAAAACGCGGAGTCAAGATAGATGCCGTGTATTTTCATGCACCTCCGTATACGAGCGAGCGGGCGAAGCAGAAAGTTGTGGACCTTGCGAAGATCGTTGCCAGATACACGGGAACGATATGTCTTCACGTGATCAATTTCACGGATATACAGCTTGCCATCTATGAAAAATGTCCCCATGATGAACTTACGATCATCATGAGAAGATACATGATGCGTATAGCAGAGCATATAGCTAAAGAGAATGACTGTCTGGCGCTTGTCACCGGGGAGAGCATCGGTCAGGTTGCAAGTCAGACGATACAGTCGCTTTCGGTAACGAATGAAGTATGCACGCTGCCGGTGTTTAGGCCGCTCATCGGATTCGACAAACAGGAGATAATCGAAATATCGGAAAAGATCGATGCGTTTGAGACTTCAATACTTCCGTATGAGGACTGCTGTACGATATTCGTGGCAAAGCACCCTGTCACAAAACCCAATCTTAATGTGATAAAGAAGTCGGAAGAAAAACTTGCCGATTGTATTGATGATCTTGTTGCCAAAGCGATCGAAACTGATGAAGTCATTAACGTGATATAGGATCGGATCGATGTTTGATACAACCGTTCAAAAAAGAATACCGGCAAGACTTTTGTTTCTTATATGCGCAGCTATAGGCGCATTATGCTTTATCGGAATATACGGCGTCGGGATACTTGATTTTACTAACACGGGATGGCTGTTTGACAACGATCATGACCTTCGTCAGCACTATATAGGATGGTGCGCATACAGAAGGGCTCCGTGGACGTTTCCGATCGGATTGTCCAATCTTCTTTCATACCCTGACAGTATGTCGGTGATATATACGGATTCCATCCCCGTTTTCGCCGTACTGTTCAAACTTTTTGGAGCGTATCTTCCGGTTACGTTTCAGTATTTCGGCCTGTTCGGCATTTTATCGTTCATGCTGATGGGTGGATTCGCATCCTTACTCCTTCGAAGATTCATAAAAAATGACAGCGAATGTGTGATAGGTTCGGTGTTCTTTGTTATAAGCGCACCGGTGATTCACAGAATGTATTTTCATACTGCGCTTGCAGCACAGTGGATAGTCGTTGCGGCGCTTGTTTTGTGGGTATACAACGATCTTATCGGCTCAAGCGCAAAACGTATAGCGTATTGGGCGCTTGCGGGATTTGTCTGTGTCGGCATCCATTCATATTTTCTCCCTATGGTCGGGATGGTACTTGCCGCCGATATGATAACGCAGCTGTGCAATAAGAGCGGGATATTTGAGCCTGTGGCCGAGTTTCTGGCGTTTTGTGCAGCGGGGCTTGCAAACCTTTATATACTCGGAGCGTTTTACGGAGTATCAAGCGCAACAGGCTTCGGTCTCGGCACGTTTACGAGCAATCTCAATACATTCATCAATCCGTGGGAGATAGGAAGACTCCTTCCGAGACTCCCTTTGCAGAACGATTTCCAGTACGAGGGAATGGCGTATCTGGGCGCAGGAATACTGCTTTTGTTCGTGATCATAGCTGTCGGTATGATTTTCAGGATGGTAAGAAACATTCCCGAGGAAGCATTTCATACAAAGGCAGTATATGGGAACGTAACACTTATTCTCGTGGTTGTATCTTTTTTCTCGTCCGTACTTCCCAATATATCATTCAACGATAAAATGCTGCTTTGGGTTCCGTATCCGAAATTTGTTGAAGATATTCTCGGGATATTCCGCTCGAACGGTAGACTTGTATGGCCGGCAATGTATGTGCTCATGGCGGCAGCCGTAAGCTTTACGTCGTACACTTTCAGGCATTATCATAAGATAGCCGTTACGGTACTTGCGATAGCCCTCATATTGCAGATTACCGATATGTCAAAATCATTTGCTTCAAGGTATGAGCTGTACAATTCATATCACGGAACCGATACGATTTGGGATGAGCCGGTACTGTCAGAATTCGTCGAAGGAAAGAGCGAGTTCATATTCCTGTACACGGAGAATGATATAACGATGCAGACCGCGTATTACGGATATCTTCACGGCATGCGCCAGAACAATTTCTATTTTGCGAGGGATATCGATGACAAGCTACGAGAAGGCATCAGCATGTATTATTCCGAGCTTGAAGCGGGGAATATGAGGGATGATGCGGTATATATTATCAAAGAGGAAGAATATGACGCTAACAGCGCATTTTATGACGCACTTCGCGTTGATATGGTAAGAGAAGCCGGGCACGTGATGTTTAAGGTAAAAGGTGAGTAAAAAGAGGAAGATAAGTAAAAAAATCGCCTGACAGTGTCAGGCGATGTAAGTTCAAATATTGAGTCGATCCTGTATCAGATCGTGTACTGTGAAAGAACAGCCATTACATCATCGGCGTTTCCTTCGGTATGGATGTTAAGGTCGATGGGCTTTGAAAGATCAAGTGAGAAAATACCCATAATCGACTTGGCATCGATAACGTATCTGCCTGATACGAGATCAAAATCATAGTCGAACTTCGTAACGTCATTAACAAATGACTTAACCTTATCGATTGAATTTAATGAAATCTGTACTGTCTTCATGAAAAATCCTCCTTTTCATTTGTTTAACCTTATTCTCTTCATTTACGAGACTAATATAAAGCCCGCAAGAATAAAAGTCAATTCTGAAAAAACACCAAAAATACGGAGTTTCCTAATGAAAAAGGTAGCATTTCACAACCTCGGTTGTAAAGTCAATTCGTATGAATTGGATGGAATTTCACAGATGTTCCAAAAACGAGGCTACGAAATTGTGGATTTTGCACAAAAAGCAGACGTTTATGTTGTAAATACATGCACCGTAACCAATATCGCGGATCACAAGAGCCGTCAGATGCTCGGACGCGCCAAGGCTCAGAATCCCGATGCCATCGTAGTTGCGGCGGGTTGTTTCGTGCAGAGTGATCCTGATGCAGCGGTTCGGTATGATTTTATCGATATCGCAGTCGGCAACGATCATAAGGCCGATATTGTTGATATTGTTGAGGAATATACAAGACAGCAGGGCGAGCACTCCAAGACGCTCGGAGGAAAGACGATCAGCGATTCGCGCAGTTTGTGTGATTATGAGGAACTAACCATTTCCGGAACGAGCGGTCATACGCGCGCGTTTGTAAAGATTCAGGACGGATGCGATCAGTTCTGCAGTTACTGCGCTATCCCGATAGTAAGGGGAAGGACGAGAAGCAGGAAGCTTCCCGATATAGTTGAGGAGGCAAAGAGGCTTGCGGACGGCGGCTATAAAGAGATCGTTATCACGGGTATACATATAAGCTCATACGGTATTGACGGAGCGTACAACAAGTTTATTAAGGATAATAAGACCAATACAGAGCTTCTTGACGTACTTGACGCGGTAGCTGCCGTTGACGGAATAGAGAGGATCCGGGTCGGATCTCTTGAGCCAAGGCTTCTGACGCGTGATTTTGCCGACAGGCTCGCAAAAACAGACAAGCTTTGTCCTCATTTTCATCTGTCGCTTCAAAGCGGCTCCGATGCGGTGCTTGCGAGGATGAACCGACACTACACTACGGATGATTACGCAAGATGCGTTGAGCTTCTTCGCAAGAGGTTCGAGCATCCGGCAATAACCACCGATGTTATCGTCGGATTTCCGCAGGAAACCGATGAGGAATTCGAAGAGACAAGGCGTTTTCTTGACGAGACGGATCTGTACGAATGCCATGTATTCAAATACTCGAGAAGAAGGGGCACAGTTGCAGACAAGATGAAGGGTCAGATCACGAATGTGGTAAAATCACAAAGATCCGCAATACTGATTGAGGATTCAAAACGCAGAAAACGTGATTTTATGTCATATTACATAGGCAAAAATGTGCCGGTTCTTACAGAGGATACCGAGAATATCGGAGGAAAAGCCTATACGGTCGGATATACGCCCGAATATGTCAAAGTTGCAATGCCTGTGACAAAAAGCGGAACAATACGTCAAATCTTGTGTTTTGAGTGCGATTTTGATACAATAATGGGTAGTTTTGCTACCAACAACCAGCAATGAAAAGAGGAGAAGATATGCAGAATTTAGGAAACACTCAGTTCTTCAATGTTTCAACGGAACCGGAGACAGGCGTTAAGGTTGTTCTTGAGACGGTTTACGATGCTTTGAACGAGAAGGGTTACAATCCGGTGAACCAGATAGTCGGATACATCATGTCCGGTGATCCTACGTACATCACTAGCCACAACGGTGCAAGAAGTATGATCATGAAAGTTGAAAGAGATGAGCTTGTAGACGAGCTTCTGACATCGTACATAAAGAGCAACGGATGGCTGTAGCATGAGGATACTCGGGCTTGACTACGGAAGTAAGACCGTGGGAGTGGCAATAAGCGACCCGCTTCTTTTGACCGCACAGGGGGTTGAAATCATACGGCGCGAATCCGAGAACAAGCTTAGAAAGACTTATGCCAGGATCGAAGAGATCATAAGACAGTACGGCGATGTTACGACGATCGTGCTGGGATGGCCGAAGAATATGAACAATACAGTCGGAGACCGTGCGCTAAAGAGCGAGGAGTTTAAGGAAGCTCTTGAGCGAAGATGCGGCCTTCCTGTTGTTTTGTGGGATGAGAGACTCACAACAGTCGCTGCTGACAGAGCGATGATGGAGTCCGGTATACGCAGGGAGGATCGACACAAATATGTGGACGAGATCGCAGCTATGCTGATCCTGCAAGGCTACCTTGACAGGCGCAGGATGGAAGGATCCGACGTTAATACGTGATATGGATAAGATACAGTTTACAACCGATACGGGTGTCTGCGACTTCTATGTGATCGACGAGACGCGTATCAGCAACATGAATTACATACTTGTTTCGGAATCTCTCGAGGATGAGGCTGAAGCTATGATACTTAAGGACATTTCTTCCGACAGTGATGCCGAAGCGGTTTACGTCCCGGTTGAGGATGAGGTGGAGCTTGACGCCGTCGCATCCGTTTTCGCCGAGAGTCTGGGAGATATAGATTTTGAATAAAGGGAAGCTAAAGATCATACCGCTGGGTGGACTGGACCAGATAGGTATGAACATCACTGCATTTGAATACGATGAAGACATTATAGTGGTCGATTGCGGACTGTCGTTCCCGGAGGACGACATGCTCGGAATCGACCTTGTGATTCCTGACACTACGTATCTTGAAGATAATATCGACAGGGTCAGGGCGCTTATTATAACGCACGGACACGAGGATCATATCGGAGCAATTCCGTATGCTCTTCAGAAGTTCAAGGTTCCGATATACGGAACGAAACTGACTCTTGCTCTCATCGAGGGAAAGCTTTCGGAACACGGTATGCTCGATCAGACCGAGCGCAACGTAGTATCGTTCGGTGACGTGGTATCGTTCGGAAAGTTTACGGTCGAGTTCATCAAGACCAACCACAGTATCACGGATGCGTGTGCTCTTGCCATTACGTCACCGGTAGGTGTGGTCGTTCATACGGGTGATTTTAAAGTTGATTATACGCCTGTGTTCGGAGACCCGATTGATCTGGCAAGATTTGCAGAACTTGGAAAACAGGGAGTTCTGGCACTTTTGTGCGACTCGACAAATGCCGAACGTCCGGGATTTACCAATTCGGAAAAAACTGTGGGACGAGCGTTTGATACGATATTCTCCGATCATGAGAAATCAAGGATAATCGTTGCGACTTTCTCGTCAAATGTGGACAGAGTCCAGCAGATAATAAATGCTGCCGAACGGTACGGACGCAAGGTCGTCCTCGAAGGCCGCAGCATGGTCGCAATCATAAGAACCGCGATAGATATAGGCTACGTTACGATCCCCGAAGGTATACTGATCGATATATCACAGATCAAGAATTACCCCGATGAGAAGACCGTCATCATAACGACGGGCAGTCAGGGTGAATCGATGGCGGCACTTTCGAGAATTGCGTCCAACATGCACAAGACGGTATCAATAAAGCCCGGAGACGTTGTTGTCTTTTCATCGAATCCGATACCCGGAAATGAAAAGGCCGTTTTCAAGGTTATCAATGAGTTGAGCTTAAAGGGAGCCGAGGTCATATTCCAGGATGCGCACGTAAGCGGCCACGCCTGTCAGGAAGAGATCAAGCTCATATATACGCTTACAAAGCCGAAGTTTGCAATTCCCGTTCACGGCGAACACCGTCATCTTATGGCGCAAAGAGGCATCGCTATGGAGGTCGGGATACCCAAGGAAAACATCCTCATACTTTCAAACGGGCAGGTGCTTGAGATTGATGAGGATCATGCCGAAGTGACCGGCGATGTGCAAAACGGCGCGGTATTTGTTGACGGACTCGGAGTCGGAGATGTCGGGAACGTGGTGCTTCGCGACAGGCAGAGGCTTGCGGATGACGGTATCGTTATCGTATGCATGACGCTTGAGAGCGGAACGAACATTGTGGTTTCGGGACCGATGGTAATGTCGAGAGGATTCGTATATATCAAAGAGTCGGACGAGTTCATGCTTGAGGCCAGGGAAGTAGTCGTTGAGGCACTCGGGAAGATACAGGACAGAAATATAACGAGCAGGAACAAGATCAAAGACAGTATAAAGGATGCGCTTTCCGGTTTCATCTGGAAGCGTATCAAGAGAAGTCCGATGATCTTGCCAATCATAATGGAGAACAATGAGGGCATATGATGCTTGATGAGAAACTGACAAAAGCCGCAAATGCCGTTACCGAAGCGATCAGAGATACGCAGGAGTACAAGGACTTCGAGCAGCAGAAAAAGATAGTGCGAAATGATCCGGAAGCGACGAGGCTGGTCGAAAGATTGAGGGAGCTTCAGGCGCGCCTGATGGATATTCCCGAAGATGAGAGAAACAGCGATTATGTTTATTCGCTTCAGGATGAATATGAGGAGATAACGGAGAATACATCGGTATACGAGTACTCGAGGGCAGAGGCGTGTTACATGACAATGATCCAGGAAGTGCTCGGAACCGTTATAGAGGATCTGGATATAGATATTTGAGGATATGAAAATGAACATTAAAGATCTGGCCCTTATGTTCATGGGCTTTATTGTAAGAGCATCGATAATAGCGATCGCGGTACTCGTGATTTTCAAAACGGGACAAAAAGCATATGATTTCGGCTTCAGGATATTCACTGAGGAGGCCATGAGTCCTGCTCCGGGACGTGATGTTGCGGTTACGATCGTAAAGGGCGATTCCACGATGGATGTTGCCAAGATGCTCGAAGAGAAGGGACTTATCAGAGATTCGAATCTGTTCTTTGTACAGAAGAAGTGTTCCGAATATGACGGTGACATTAAGCCGGGATTCTACACTCTTAATACTTCGATGACCGCCGAGGAGATATTCGCGACAATTGCCGAGAAAAAGGACAGTGAAGACGGAGAAGACTCGGAAGATACCGAACAGGAAGGCATAGACATATCGACCGAGCCTGCTACAGAAGGAGAGTCCGCGCTTGACAAGACCTCCGGTGAATGGGAAGGAACCGAAGAAGAGGGTGAGGTTCATGATCCGTACGCAGAAGGCGGCGGAGATGACGGAGAAGCCGAAGAGGAAGGAAACGGCGGTGAAGGCGAGTGATAACCGATGAGCGAACCGCGACATATATCGAATCGCTTCTGACGCCAAAGAGCGGGTTCTTAGAACAGCTTGAAAGAAAATCGCAAGCAGACGGGATCCCGATAATAAGACCGTCGGCACAGAGCCTGTTAAGATATGTTCTTGCGGACATAACTCCAAAGAAGATACTTGAGCTTGGAACCGCGGTAGCGTATTCGGCGATATATATGGCGACATACGGACCCGAAGATCTTCACATAGATACGATCGAAAACTACGAAAAGAGGATACCGCTTGCAAGGCAGAATATCGATGATGCCGGTATGAGCGATAAGATCACGCTCATAGAAGGAGACGCGCAGGAGGTTATCGAGAGCATGACTTCTGAGGGAAGAATCTATGACATGATTTTTGTCGATGCAGCCAAAGGTCAGTATGTGAGCTATCTTCCGGTGTGCAAGAAATTGCTTTGCGAAGGTGGAGTTCTTGTGTCGGATAACGTCCTGTTTGACGGGGACATAGTGCTTTCAAGATTTGCGGTAAGACGCCGCGACAGAACGATACATGCAAGGATGAGAGAATATTTGAGGATGCTGTCGGAAGATGAGGAACTGGTTACTACGATACTTCCCATAGGCGACGGCATGACTCTTTCCGTAAAGAGAACGGGGCATAAGTGATGGGCAAAATCAAGAAGCCCGAGCTGCTGGTTCCGGCCGGCAGTCTTGAGGTATTAAAAACGGCGGTGCGCTACGGAGCCGATGCCGTATATATAGGCGGACAGGCATACAGCCTTCGCGCTAAAGCAAAGAACTTCTCTTTGAAAGAGATGGAAGAAGGCATAAACTATGCGCACGAACACGGGGTCAAGGTGCATGTTACGGCCAACATTTTTGCTCATGAATATGATATCGATGAAGTAAGTGATTATTTCAAAGAGCTCGCCAAGCTTCGTCCGGATGCGATACTTATTGCCGATCCCGGCATATTTACGATAGAAAGAGAGATCTGTCCCGAGATACCTGTTCACATCAGCACACAGGCCAACAATACCAATCATGTAACTTTCGAATTCTGGAAAAAGCTCGGGGCGCAGCGAGTCGTATGTGCAAGGGAACTGTCGCTTCAGGAGATCCGAAACATCCGCAGCAGCATACCGGATGACATGGAGATAGAATGTTTCGTTCACGGAGCGATGTGTATATCGTATTCGGGAAGATGCCTTCTGTCCGCATATATGACCGGAAGAGATGCCAATCGAGGTGCTTGTACGCACCCATGCAGGTGGAAATATGCGGTTGAAGAAGAACAGCGTCCCGGAGAGTATATGCCTGTTGAAGAAACTGATCGGGGAACGTTTATTTTCAATTCCAAAGATCTTTGCATGATAGAGCACATACCCGAGATGATCGAAGCCGGCATCAACAGCTTCAAGATTGAAGGCCGTATGAAGACGGCACTCTACGTTGCGACGGTTGCAAGAACATACCGCAGGGCGATAGATGATTACTGTGAATCGGTGGAGCTATACAAAGACAATCTCGAATGGTACAAAAGCGAGATAGGAAAGTGCACATACAGACAGTTCACAACCGGATTCTATTTCGGCAAGCCCGATGAAAATACGCAGATATATGATAACAATACATACATTGTCGAATCGGTTTTCCTCGGAATGATTGAAGAGGTCGATCCCTCCGGCAGAATAAAGCTTACACAGAAGAATAAGTTCTGCGTGGGAGATACGATAGAAGTGATGAAACCGGACGGCAAGAACATATCCGTTACGGTTGAGAAGATAGAAAGCGAAGACGGTATCAGTCAGGAGAGCGCTCCTCATGCATGCCAGATAATCTTCGTAACATTAAAGAACAACGACCCTGCCGGTACGACACCGGTATGGGAAGCAGGAGATCTGCTAAGAGCAGATGCAGGATAAACGAATCAGGAGGAACTGTTATGAGAAGGATTCTTGCAATAGGAGCACATCTGGATGATATAGAGCTTGCATGCGGAGGAACGCTTGCAAAAGCGATCAAGGACGGACATGCGGTCAAAATGGTGGTGCTTAGCAGATCGGGATATACCAACTACAACGGACAGGTAATGCGTACCGATGACGCCGCAATGCAGGAAGGCAGAAACGCCGCCAGAGTGCTCGGGTGCAACGACTTGGAAATACTTGATTTTTCCAACAAGGACATACCGTACAGCAGCGAAGTCGTTGAGGCTTTGGAAATGAGGATCAATGATTTCAAGCCGGATATAATTTTTACGCATTGGCCGTTTGATACTCACCAGTCACATGTAGGCGCATCCAAGTCGACCATATCTGCTGCAAGAAGATACAATACGATTTATTTCTACGAGCCTATATCGCCGTCGGGAAGATCATATGTCGGCTTCCGTCCTCAACTGTATGTGGACATTTCCGATGTTATAGACCAGAAGATCGCAGCACTTGAGGAGCATGTAACAGAAAGAAACAAGTACGGAGATTACTGGACTAGAGGTATTGAAGCCAGAGCGGCTTTTAGAGGATATGAGATGGGAAGGCTGTACGGAGAGGCATTTGAAGTGCTTCGTGAGGAGCTTATGATCTGAATTACAGGATAATAACATGGAATTTTTCAAGATAAACGCATCCAAATACGACAGCGGCAGATCATATGATGTCGTAAGACCTGCAAGTCTTAACAAACCGAAGGATAATTCGGTAATGTTTGTGACGCCGAAGTTCATGAATAAATGGGAAACACTTCTTACGGTAAAAGAGTGCATAATCATCTGGCCGGAAGGAGAAGACATCCCCGAAGAACTTATTAAACGCCATGTGGTGATACTCTCACCTGAACCGAGATTCGGTTTTGCAAAGTTCTTCCACGACAATAACATTTCATACAATGAAGATGTCAAGGAATATGAGACGGTCGGCGGAGCGTTCATATGTAAGGGAGCGGTTATAGGAAAAGACTGCAGGATCTTTCCGGGAGCATATATCGATGCCGATGTGTCTGTAGGAGATAATTGTTATATCGGCTCGGGAGTCAGGCTTATCGGCAGGGTGAAGATCGGGAATGACTGTATCATCAGGGAGAATACCGTGATCGGATCAGACGGTCTTACCACGAGAAGGAACGAAGAAGGTAAAGTATATACCATCCCGCAGTTTGGTGGAGTAGTTATAGAGGATAATGTACAGATAGGCGCCAACTCAGTAGTGTGTAAAGGCGCCATAGATGATACATTGATCGGATCCGGAAGCAGGATCGACAATTGCTGTTTCATTTCACACAATGTTACGATGGGCGAGGATACGCTTGTAGTCGGTGAGACGCTCATGATGGGCAGCTCGTCCACCGGAAGGGGAGCGTATATCTCGGGAAATGTAGTTATACGTGACGGAGTAAATCTCGGGGAAAAATCATTTGCCGGAATGGGTGCGGTGATCACAAAGGATGTTCCCGCAGGGGCAACAGTCAAAGGCAATCCCGCAAGGTGAGCCCGGATAAAGGAGAGAGTATGAGCTTATTATCGGTCATAATACCGTGTTTTAACGAGGAAGCGGCTATACCGTTCTTTTATGATGAAATGAAGAAGGTTGAAGCGGATGTTGCCGACAAATTTCCGGAAATGGAGATAGAATACGTATTCATCGACGACGGATCACGCGACTCCACCGTTAAGGTGATTAAGGAGCTTCGTGATAAGGACAAGAGAGTACATTTCGTATCGTTTTCAAGAAACTTCGGTAAGGAGGCGGCTCTTTATGCCGGGCTTTCAAAGGCGGCCGGAGATTACGTTGTATGCATGGATGCCGATTTACAGGATCCGCCCGGGATGCTTGTCGAGATGCTTACCGCAGTGACCGATGAAGGCTACGACTCTGCTGCTACAAGAAGAGTGACAAGACGCGGGGAACCTAAGATCAGATCTTTCTTTGCAAGAATGTTCTACAGGATCATGAACAGGATAAGCGATATAGAGTTCGTTGACGGAGCGAGAGACTATCGCGTTATGACTCGTAAAATGGTCGACGCGATACTTGAGCTTGGCGAGAACAACCGATTCACAAAAGGCATTTACAGCTGGGTCGGATTCAACACAAAGTGGCTTGAATTCGAGAATGTTGAGAGAGTTGCGGGTGAGTCAAAATGGTCGTTTTTCGGCCTCCTTCGTTATTCGTTTGAGGCCATTCTCGGTTTTTCAACGGCGCCTCTTTCGTTTGTTATAACGTTTGGATTCATAGTTACGGTAATGGCATTTCTGCTGATCATATTTATCATTATAAGAACTCTTCTTTTCGGTGATCCGACAAGCGGATGGCCTTCGATGATATGTATAATCGTGTTCTTCTCCGGAACGCAGCTACTGTGCACGGGTATAGTCGGAGCCTATCTTGGCAAAACTTATCTTGAGACGAAGAACAGACCGATCTACATAGCAAAGGAAGAGGAGTAATTTTTCTTATGGCAGACGGCATACACGACAAATTACTTACCGCAGTCATTCCCGTATATAAGGTTGAGCTCGGTTATCTTGATGAGTGCTTTAAGAGTATACTCGCACAGACTTTCAAAGATTTTGAGCTTATTATCGTTAATGACGGTGCGCCGGAAGACGTAACATCGTATATTGACGGATATGATTTTCACGATGCGGATGTAAGGATAATCAAACAGGAAAATCAGGGAGTTGCGGTTGCAAGAAATGCGGGTATCGATGCCGCAAAAGGCAAGTATCTGACATTTATCGATGCCGATGATACCATTACAAATGACAAGTTTGAAGGAATCGTAAGCTATGCCGAGGAGAATTCCCTGGAGGTTCTTATGTGGGCCGTCAACTGGAATTATCCCGATCATACGTACAAGTTTTCACCATACACTTGCGATATCCCGAAGTTTACCGATGAGCAGCTTGAAGAAGTACAGCTCAAATGTATGGTAGGAATTCTTCCGTTTTACAAGTGTCCGCCCGCCGGTAAGGATGCATCGGGATCTGCGGGAGCCAAGCTTTATAACATTGATTTCTTAAGAAACAACGGACTGAAATATACTCCCGGTCTTAAAAAATCAGAGGACATGTTGTTTAATCTCAAAGTGTTCAACGTCGCAAGATCGGTCGGATTCCTTAAGAGGTTTTATTACGAGTACAGAATACTTGAAACGTCAGCAACTTTCGGATACAGAGAGAATGGAATAGATGTTATGACGCCGGTGCTTAACGGGATACGGGAGCATCTTGAGGCAGCAGGCAAGTCCGAACTGTTCTATCAGGTGTATTACATGAGATGTATGTTCTTCTATCTCGAAAGCATGGACATGGATTATCTTAATCCGAACAATCCGAAGCCTCTTCGCGCAAGGATTAAAGAGCTTGCGCTAAAATCATCCGAAGAGCCTTATGCCACAGCATTTAAGAATCTTTCGAGCGAGCATCTTACGTTTGCAAGAAAGATACCGTTGTTTCTCATAAGACACAGGATGTTCGGAATGCTCGCGCTGTTTTACAAAACATATAAGATGATACAGGGATGAATGATATGCCGGTTATTTCGATAATAATGCCGTGCTATAACACGGAAAAATACATAAAAAGAACCATGGACAGTATCTTCGGTCAGAGCTACAAAGACTATGAGATCATCATGGTGGATGACGGAAGCACCGATTCAACACCGGCGCTTCTTGATGCTTACGCAAAAGATCATCCCGATATCGTACGTGTATTTCACAAAGAGAACGGTGGGCAGTCAACCGCAAGGAATCTGGCGCTTGATGAGGCACGCGGAGAGTACATAGTATTCTGGGACAGTGACGACTACGCGGAAGCCATTTATCTCGAAACGCTTATTGAAGCGGCAAGAGCCAACGACAGTGAAACTGTTTTGTCGGGATCTCATTACATAGACGAGAACGGAGTTGTTATAGAAAACCTTAACTATCCTGTTGACCGTTTTCCCAAGTACCCTCTTCGTCGACTGTCGCCTCACGGAAAGCTCTACAGGCTTGATTTTCTGAATCGTCATAATATAAGATTTGAGCCCGGCAAGCTTTATGAAGACAATCCGTTTAACTTAAAAGCATTGTTTCTGTGCAGGAATCTTGTGATACTTCCGTATGCGGGACATTTTCAGGTGGTTCATCCGGGCAGTTCGATGTCGAGTACGTCCCTGAGTGAAAAGGTTCCGTATGATGCACTTGAGGAAGCTCTTTCGTATGTTGCCGCTCACAAGGATGAAGTCAACGATCATGAAGTGTTTGAATTCACCGTATTAAGCTTCCTGACTTATTTTATTTTCCTCGGAAACCGCGAGCATATGCAGGCTGCACTTCATAAATACAAAGGTTGTAAATATGACGGCGCTCTTGTTTCCGAGCTGTGTGACTATGCGCAGCGGGTTATTCCCGAGAAGCTTCCGGGATATCATAAGAATCCTTATGTCGGGATATTCCGCGAGAAGGAACTTCAGCTTCGTCACCGTGCCGGGGTATGGCTGTTCGTAAAACTTTTGCGTACTCATACGCTTAAACTGTTTGCCAAGACATATTACTTGTTTGTGAGATAATGAAGATTACCGTAGTAACTATTTGTTATAATGCCGCAGATACTCTTCCGGGAACGATGGATTCTGTTCTGGCTCAGGATCTTTGCGGATTCGAATATGTGATTCAGGATGGCAATTCGACGGACGATACGCCGAATATCGTCGAAAGATATCGCGATAAGTTTGCCGCAAAGGGAGTCAGGTTTGTGTATAACCGCGAACCGGACAAAGGCATATATGATGCAATGAATAAAGCGGTTGCATCCGCAGAAGGTGAGTATGTCAACTTCATGAACGCGGGCGACTGTTTCTACAGCGATGACGTGCTTTTAAAAGTAGATAAGATCATATCAGACACCTATCCCGAGCCTTCAATCGTATACGGTGACTGCGCCGTGTATGAGTATGGAAGATTCTACAGATTTCCCAAGTCGCTTTCAAATATTGATGAGTCAATGCCGTTTTCGCATCAGTCCGTATTTGCAAAACGGGAGCTTCTGAGAGATCATCCGTTTAATACAGCTTACCGATACAGCGCGGATTATGATTTTCTCTTAACGGCGGCTGATCTTGGAGTGAAGTTTACCGATGCCGGTATCGTAGTGTGTATATCAACAGCGGACGGGACATCGAGTATCAATTATCATGATACTCTGATGGAGAGTGTTACGATCAGAAAAGCTCACAACAGATTCAAGCATTCGGAAGAAGAGCTTCTTAAGACCGAGAAGAGTCTTAGACTCAGGCAATACGTACTTGATCATTTCCCGGTTGCAATTAAGAAGATCATACGCGATCGGCAGATAAAGGCAAGAGGTCAGGATTTTGACGCCGTATCACCGCCATGGTTTGATATGTCAAGATAATGCCAGGTATAGGAAAGGAATAAGATGAAAAATCCCAGGAGAGCAGTTAATTACATCAAAGAAAATCTCAATGAGGTCAAGCATACGACGCTCAATCCGGAAGGACCGGGTGTTGTCCGCATCCATATGGTACCTCCCAAGTATGACGGACCGGAACCTGTAGGAAGCGTCGTGATTTTAAACGGTCAGGACATCATTCCGATCAATGTTTCATGGGCGGTTCTATTGTCTATGCTTATAGATGCAATCAATGAATACCACGGAAGACCGATAACCGACGAGGATACAAAGAAGATCGTTGAGAGCACGATCATATCCGCGAGAGGCGTATACAAATGGCTTCCCAAGTTCATTATCAGGAAGGATATCTCCAGAATAATGAATACGTTCAAGCAGATCGCATACGGCGAGACGCCTGACGAGGAGATAGAATACATAAACATTGGCGAATATGCCAATAGCATGAGGGCGCCTCACAGGATGGATCTGATGGTGTCGGCAATGACAAAAGGCGGCAGCTGGCATTGCAATCAGCATTGTGTTCATTGCTATGCCGCGGGTCAGGCTCAGGCCGAAGAGGAAGAGCTGTCAACGGAAGAGTGGAAGAAGATCATTGACAAATGTCGTACGGTGTGCATTCCGCAGGTGACTTTTACCGGGGGCGAGCCGACGATGAGAGAAGATCTTATCGAGCTTATAGACCACGCAAGATGGTTTGTAACAAGGCTTAACACGAACGGTATAAAGCTTACAAAGGAATACTGCGAAAAGCTGATGGGAGCATCGCTTGACAGCGTGCAGATCACGTTCTACTCGCATGATGCCGACGTACATAACGCTCTCGTCGGAGCATCAATGTATGACAGTACTCTTAATGGAATAAGGAATGCACTTTCGACGGGGTTGAATCTTTCAATCAACACCCCGCTTTGTACAAAGAATAAAGATTATGTTAAGACACTTGAGTTTCTGCATGATCTCGGAGTTACATACGTTACGTGTTCGGGACTGATTACGACGGGTAATGCCGCTCTTCCCGAGTCGGAAAGCCTGCAGCTTACAAAGGATGAGATCAGGGGAATTCTGAAAGAGGCTGTTGACTATGCGTATGCAAACGGCATGGAGATAAGCTTCACGTCTCCGGGATGGATAGAAGAGGAATTCTTTGAGGAGAACGGTCTTAATATGCCGACCTGCGGAGCATGTCTGTCCAACATGGCCATAACGCCGGGCGGAAGAGTTGTTCCGTGTCAGAGCTGGCTGACGGACGGTGATCTCGGAGGTTTCCTTGATGATGATTGGGAGAAAATATGGCACAGCGGAAAGTGCGAAAACAGAAGATACTTCTCGGGCATGATGACAGGTACTTGCCCATTGCAGATAGAGGGGACCCGCAATAGCGGGAAGAATCTGTCTGCACCTCGAGCCCCCATCGACGAAGTCGATTCAGATGGGCGAGAGACCGATAAATTGAAGACAGAAGGAGGCTCATATGAGAAATAAGATCACGGGATTTTTCCTAAGCCTTCTTGCGTTCGTACTTGTATCAGCCGTTCCGGTAATGGCCGATACCGACGAAATACTGAATTACACAATAGCCGTTGACGTTAATCAGGATGCGACGCTTAATCTTTATTATCATATTGACTGGAAGGTGCTCGATTCCGGCTCCGGAATAGGACCGCTGACATGGATGAAGATAGGTATCCCTAACAGCCATATGATATCGGCAGAAGGTCTGTCGAATACGGTAGATCATATTAACAAATCAGGTAATTATGTTGAGGTTTACCTTGACAGATCATATTATCAGGGTGATGTTGCAAGCGTTGATTTTCTTGTCGTTCAGGATTATATGTATCAGGTCGACAAGCTTAAGGAGGGCGAGACTGTTTACTCGTTCACGCCGGGCTGGTTCGACGACATCAAGGTCGATAAACTTGTAATCCAGTGGAATAATGAAAAGAGTATTGCATTCACTCCGGATTGTTACATCGAGGGAGATTATAATGTGTGGATGGGGAGTCTCGGACGTGGGGATAAATTCACAGTATCGATGACGTATCCGAATGATGCATTTGATTTTGACCTGTCAAAAAGTGAAGATTCCGAGGAAAGCGGCGGAATAGTCGATACGATAGCAGAGATCTTTGGTATTATCATCGGTATCGTTCTTATCGGATTTTTCCTTATGATACCTGTTATCATCGGTTATATCATTAACGCCGGATTCAAGAGTCTGTCAGGCAAACCTACGATAACCAAGACAACGAGGACAAAGATAACATATTACGACAGTTGTCCGAGCTGCGGTGCACCGAGGAAAGAGGGTGCGAAGTTTTGTGAGTATTGCGGAAAATCGCTTGTTAAGAGTGAGGAGACCATCACGGATGAACAGCTGAAGAAAGAGGAGAAGGAAGCCGCCTCGTTTACGAAGAACGGTGAATACAGATACGGTTCTTCTCCGAACACATTCATCAGGGTTAGTTCCGTACGTGTTCCTAATCCGCATTATCACAGATCTTCGTATTCAAGCGGACGAAGTGGTCACAGTCATCATTCTTCATGCGCTCACAGTTCGTGTGCATGTGCCTGTGCGTGTGCGTGTGCCGGCGGCGGAAGGGCGGGCTGTACGATGAAGGATTTCTACAACACGGATCTGAAGCTTACCGCACTTAACAAAGCATGTAAAATAAAAGACTGAATCCGGAGGATGAACCGTGGCTGATCTTGAAAAACAAATTAAAGAAAAAGCAAAAGAGATAGATAAGATATTGGATGCTTATCTTCCCGAGGAAAAGGGGCATGCATCAACAGTAATGTGTGCCATGAACTACAGCATTCATGTCGGCGGCAAGCGACTCAGACCGATGATGATGCGTGAGGTATACAGAATGTTCGGAGGCAGGGAAGAGGAGGATGTTCTGAATCCGTTCATGGCGGCCATAGAGATGATTCATACGTATTCACTGTGTCATGATGACCTTCCTGCGATGGATAATGATATGTACCGACGCGGCAAAAAGAGTACGCATGCCGAGTTCGGTGAAGCCATGGGAATACTTGCCGGAGATGCATTGCTTAATTATGCGTTTGAGACGGCGCTTACAACATTTAACAAGGCGGGAGATGATCCCGAGAAGATGTATCGCATTGCGGTGGCGCTTTCCACTCTTGCGAAGAAGGCCGGAATATACGGTATGATAGGCGGACAGGTCGTAGACATTGAATCCGAAAGAAAAGAACCCGGAGAAGTCACAATGGATACGATCGAATTCATTCATGAGAACAAGACTGCAGCGATGATAGAATCATCGATGATGATTGGTGCCATACTTGCCGGCGCCTTGCCTGCGGAGATAGACATCGTAGAATCAATAGGTTCTGATGTCGGCCTCGCTTTTCAAATACGGGACGATATACTCGATATCACCGGAACCGATGAGACGCTCGGTAAGCCGGCGGGAAGTGATGTGATAAACGGTAAGGCGACATATGTATCGCTTGCCGGACTCGAAAAAGCAAGAGAAGATGTTCGCATCCTTTCGGAGAGGGCTATTGCAAACCTTGCCGGACTTGGTGGAAGCACAGGTGAAGCTGGGGTCTTTTTGAAAGATTTAATCCTAAGCCTCATAGAAAGAGACCGATAAATCTGATATAATATGATTCGAATTATCATATGGGCACGGAGATGAGTGTATGCCGAAGAAGATTGCTCTGTTTTCGTGCGGATGGGCATTCGATCTGCTGCATGACTACTCCAAGGGAGTGGTTAAACGGATGCAGGGTCTTGACGTGGACCTGTATATGTTCGTGTGCTATCCGCCTTATGTTGAAAGCGAAACGAGAAAGGTTGGCGAACTCAATATTTTCAACCTTCCGTATATAGAAGATTTTGACGGGGTTCTGATCCTCGGAAATGCGATCGATCATGTAGGAGTGTTCGAGTCCATCGTAAAGAGATGCAACGATGCCGGAGTTCCGGTTGTCTCAACAGGCCGTAAGGACGAGAACGCTTACTTTGTCGGAAGCGACAATTATAACGGTGCCAAGGAACTGTACACACATCTTGTCGAGGAACACGGTATCAGTAATCCGATATTCATTGCGGGTAACTCGAACAACGATGATTCCAACACGAGACTCGATACACTGTGTGAGGTCATGAGGAAACACGGCATCCCGGCGGACAGTATTGAGGTGTTCTGCAGCATGTGGGAGCCGAGATTGACCGTGGAATTTATACATGAACGGTTCGGCAACAGGAATGTTGATCTTCCCGACGCATTTATATGTGCCAATGATAATCTGGCGATTGCCGTATGTCTGGCACTTGAAGAGATAGGCTACGAGGTTCCGAGCGATACGATCGTGACGGGATTTGACAATGATTATTCGGCCGAGATTTACAGTCCGTCGATCACGAGTGTCGATCAGAGATTTATCGATCTCGGTGCGTATGCGCTTCGACTTCTTCTTGATGTAGTTGACGGTAACAAGCGTAACCACGAAGTATACATTTCATGCGAAATGTTTGCCAGTGAGAGCTGCGGATGCAGCTGCATGCGGGACTTGGATTATCTTCGCCGCATGCAGGGAAAACGTCTGTTTTACGACAGAATGATGACTACCATCTTCGAGAGAAATGTTTCCATGATCGAGGAAGAGGCTCTCTCGGGTGTATCATACGAAGAATTTGTTGCCAACCTAAAGCGTGCTTTTCCAACTGACACGAAGTTTATCGGTGATACGTTCCATCTTGTACTGGAGCCCGGTTATAAAAAGGCCATGTCGAACGTTAATACAAAGCTTCGGACAAAAGGCTACAGTAAGAAGATGAACGTGGTGTTCTCGATGGAAAACGGAAAGGTTGTTGATGTTCCGGAATTTGAATCGAGGAAGCTCGTCCCGTATTCCGATCCCTCGAAGAAGAACAGGGTATTTGTGTTTGTTCCTTTGCATGAGATCACAGACAATTACGGATATGCGATTTTCGGTGATAATGTCGATATAGTCGGAAACGGAAATCATCTGTTTGAGTTTATATCAAGATTTGATGTCATACTGTCTAAAGTTCGTCAGAACATAAGCTTAAGATTTCTTAACAAGAAGCTCATTGAGCTTACCGAAACGGATGTCATGACTCATGTGAAAAATCGCGCCGCTTACGAGAACAAGGAAGCCGAGATCAATTCCATCATACGCTCGGGCGCAAGGGTATCGTTCGGTATCGGAGTATTTGATATCAATGATCTTAAGAAGATGAACGACAGTTACGGTCATGAAGCCGGAGATGCTTATATCGTTAACTGCTGCTCGGTTCTTTGCAACGTGTTCAGCCGCAGTCCCGTGTATCGTATAGGCGGAGACGAGTTCGCTGTTGTGCTTCAGGGCGAGGATTATTTAAACCGAGACAAGCTGCTTGCAGGGCTTAAGGCAAGGATAGAAGATATTGCGGATACCAATCCGCCGCCGGAAGCAAAAGTTTCCATTGCGGGAGGAATAAGTGTATTCGATCGTAATACGGATGACAGTTTTGAGGATGTATTCGCCAGAGCGGATGCAGCCATGTATGAAGATAAACAAAAGATTAAAAGTACCAAGGAGAAAATGTTATGAGACTGATTACAAGATCTGATTTTGACGGACTCGCATGCGGAGCTCTGCTTCTTGAAGCAGGCATCGTGGATAATTGGAAATTTGCTCATCCGAAGGATCTTCAGGACGGACAGGTTGAGATCACTGCTGATGACTGTCTTGCAAACGTTCCTTTTGTGGAAGGTTGCGGCCTGTGGTTCGATCATCATTCGAGTGAGGAAGAACGTAACGAGCTTTCGGGAAGATACAAAGGAAAATGTGACAGTGCCGCTCCGAGCTGTGCGCGGGTAATATACGAATACTATGGCGGTAAAGAGAAGTTCCCGCAGTTTGATGATCTTATGGAAGCCGTTGACAAGGTCGATTCCGGTAATCTTACGATAGATGAAATTCAGAATCCTAAGGGATGGATTCTTGTTGGATTCCTTATGGATCCGAGAACCGGACTTGGAAGATTCCGTAACTTCAGAATCAGTAACTATCAGCTCATGGAAGAACTTCTCGTTGCATGTGCGAAGAAATCAACAGCAGAGATACTTGCGCTTCCCGATGTTGTTGAAAGAATTGAGCTCTATGAGGAGCAGACAAGGAAGTTTCGGGAGATGGTCAATGAAAATACGGAAGTGTTCGGAAACCTTATCGTTACCGATCTTCGCGGCGTTGAGACGATATATACCGGTAACAGATTCTTAATCTACAGCATGTATCCCGATCAGAACATCTCAGTTTGGATGACACCCGGTAAGGGCGGTCAGGGACTTGCTTGTGCGATAGGGTACAGCATACTTAACAGATCGGCAACACTCGATGTAGGAAGCTTATGCCTTAAATACGGCGGAGGCGGCCACGAGAAGGTCGGAACATGCCAGTTCGCTTCGTACGAAGATGCATGCGTTATGCTTGAGGAGCTGAAGAAGCTTGCGAATGCGTGATTTATCAATATAGCTTAATAAATTACGAGCCATCCGATATGTCCGGATGGCTCGTTTGTTCTTGTTCGTGATGTGCTCTTAGACCATCATCTTATTGATCTTAGTACAATCCTCTTCATTAAGCGTTACAAAGCCTGTTACCGTTCCGTCTGATCATTCTGACAAAATAATACTTCTTGGAGTTAACTATAAGTCAAGCATATATTATCAACAGGGTGAACGCAGATATTTTGTCATTAATAGAGTAAAGTTTTAGTTGGTTCACAAATAAAATAAAGAGAGTAACCCATCAATCTTTGATACAATGTTTTCGACGAAAAAAACTAATCAAGGAGGATTACTCTCATGGACATTGTATCACTTTT